>OGNC01000010.1_pt1 | contig 225203 bp, 228 predicted proteins | sample 1573311 | NCBI WGS metagenome assembly OGNC01 (sample SAMEA2581889, study PRJEB24529) | metagenome | biome: Human gut stool | place: China | collected 2011
TGGCTATTTTGCCAGTAGCTGCGGAGGTGCGCCAATATCCGTCATCCGCCAATACATTGAACAACAGCAAACACCTGGTCAGGTGGAAAACCGCACCTTATATCCCCGCCCTGAAGGATGGGGTTTTACGGCACACCGGATAAAAAGCGCCATCTAACGATGGCGCGTCTGGAACTACTTTTTGTTAACGTCAAACATGGTGGCATCGGTCGCCATGTCATCAATAACTTGTTTAATATTTTCGAAAGCCATTGGCGTACTTTCGTTATTCAGGTCTTTACCTTCGCCCTGACGAACGACTTTGATAACCGGTTTATTAGTCGCTGCATCAATCAGCTCACCTTCAAAATAGAGGCGAGTATCCATGGTACGGTGGCCTGTAGCCATTTGCGTCCCCGCAACCACTAATGCAACAGGAACCACTTCATAGAATTGCAGCCCTTCTTTGCTGGTATCTACACCGGTAATGGCCCCACGGAAAATCAGACTACGCGGCCCAGCGGTGGTAACCAGTGGTTTACGCTGCGCTATCGCTTCTTTCATTTCGGTGTTGGTATAGTTCAAAATTTTATCCAGAACTTTCTGCCCTACCTGGGTAGAAGGTTTTGGCACCGGATAATAAGTGATTGGGTTCCAGACGATGCTGTCATATTTGCTTTGATCAAAACTCGGGTCTACCCAACGTAAAACAGGTTTACCTGTTGCTGAGGTTGTTTCTTTTAAATCAGAGTAATTGTTTAAAAAACCAGAATATTTATCTGGCTGGGTGATTTTAGAGGCACAACCAGACAGAGCCAACAAGCCGCATAAAGCTGCAACTTTCGCAAATGATGTGGTACGCATGAATAGTTTCCTGAGATGATTATATTACTTTTTAAGTTATAGCAAAAAGCGCCGCTTCGTGTTGTGGCAAAAAAAGTGTTGGTGAAAATAAATTTTTCAGCCCCTTTTCAGACGACATAGTCAATGCCGAAAAAGGGGCTAAGTCAATCATCAGTAGTTAAATTTCAGTAAGTTAAGCTGCTAAAAAACTTCGACTACTGTGATTAATTTCACATCCCTTCGATAAAAAATATGCTTACCGAAAAGAAGAACAGTAAATCATCTCAGCGTGGGGAATTTTCACGCGCCTTATTCTTAGCGGGTCATTTTTTACGTGCCAGCATCGTGGCGAAACGCAGTTTAATACGATTACCGTTGGCGTCGGTGCGGTGCAGCTCGCCGACGTCTTCATTGTATTTCACCCTCTCCCAGCCTTCGTAATATCGACGTAATTCTCCCTCTTTGAAGGCAAACGGGAAGCCGACGGTACATGGATAATCAGCGGTATCCATCGCCGCCACAATCAGGTTGTAACCACCAGGTTTAGTGCAACGTTGCATATTGGCAATCAGCCCTGGGATGGTTTTAGCCTCAAGGAACATCAGTACCACAGTCGAAAGAATAAAATCGTACTGTCTATCAAATGTGAGGTTATTCAGATCAACGACTCGGGTGTGTAAATTATCCAGATTTTCAATGGATTTAATGCGCTCTACATTGGCGATACTCATGGCATTTTTATCCCATGCGTCAACATCATAACCATTGGCTGCCAGGTAAAGACTGTTACGACCATTGCCACAGCCCAGATCCAGCGTTTTACCCGGTTTAACCACTTTCACCGCTTCCAGTACTTCAGAGTGTGTGCGGGTTAATTCATATTTATCAGTAAAATAGTTTTCGTCACGAATGATCATTCTTTGTCCTCTGCTTTCATTAAAACGGCGCGCTCGGTTCTGACTAACAATTTTCCCTGCATCAGAAGCGCAAAAGTACGGATGAGCAGTATTGCAATAATAAAATTGGTAAAGATAAACAGCGGTACCGCCAGCGTATGGAAAAATCCATTTTCGCTGCCACTCCCCAGATGCAAACCGGTGGTTGCCAGTGCAGATACGCCGAACGAGAAACTCCAGAATGAAGCATTAAATGGCTGGGAGAGATACCATGGCATCAGACGTAGCATAAACAGCAGTTGCAGCAGTCCATAACCAAAAAGCATTTTCGCCAGCGTATCACCCTCGCCGCCGTTGACGCTCAACCAGGCACTACAGGCCACCAGCGCAGGAGCGAGCTGAATGCCGAGTGATGTCCGCAGTGCCGTGGGTAATTCTCCCGAACTGCGCAGACGCTGCAAGATCACAGGTTCAAGGCTTAGCCATGAGAAAACGCCTGCGCCTAAAAACACCAGACCGGCGTCGGTGTAGCCCAACGCACCACAGGCCATTGCGCTGATAAAGTTGTTGGCAACTGTCGGCAGATACAGTCCAGGCGTGGTAGCTTCTTCAGGGTGAGATCCGCGCCATAATCCCGCAGTTTGCCAGGCGGCATAAGCCAACTGAACCACGACACCAAAACTGAACAGGCACACCGCCAGTGGGCGAAACCACGGAACAAAACCAATCGCCACCAGCATCGTCGTTGCCGGAAACAAACTCACAAAACTGCTCATCACTGGATGGCGCACTTCTGCCAGCACGCTATGCGGAAAGCGTATGAGTCGGGTAATAAATGCGCTAGTTAACAATCCCCAGATGATCATCGCCAGAATCACCAGCCCATCCCCTAACCAGTGGCTGACCTGCCAAACCTGGCTGGCATAGCGCCAGGCAAATCCCATCCCTATCGTCCCCAACACAATACCAAAGTAGCCTGCCGGCAAATTGAGCACTTTATCGCTCTGCATCTTCTTACTCATTTTGTTTAATTTATAAAGTATATTTGAAATGCATTTTATGGAATTTTCTCGAGCATAGCCAGAGCCGCAGAATTTGCTACGGTTATAGTAAGTCACCTGTGGGAAAACGCTATGCGCAAATATCGTCTAAGTGAAGAACAGCGAGCCTTTAGTTATCAGGAAGATGGCACTAAAAAAAATGTGTTATTACGGCAGATTATCGCCATTAGCGATTTTAACGATGTGATAGCAGGAACCGCTGGCGGCTGGATCGATCGCGAAACGGTGTTAGCACAGGAAGGAAATTGCTGGATTTACGACCAGAACGCTATTGCGTTCGGCGGAGCGGTGATTTCCGGTAATACGCGCATCACCGGCACCAGCGTGCTGTGGGGAGAGGTTTACGCAACGGATAATGTCTGGATCGATAATAGTGAAATCAGCCAGGGTGCATATATAAGTGACAGCGTCACCATTCATGACTCACTGGTTTGCGGGCAATGTAGAATATTTGGTCACGCCTTAATTAATCAACATTCTATGATCGTCGCAGCACAAGGCTTAACGCCTGACCATCAACTCCTGCTACAAATTTATGATCGCGCAAGGGTTAGCGCCTCGCGTATTGTCCACCAGGCACAAATTTATGGCGATGCCGTCATCCGGTATGCTTTTATTGAACATCGTGCCGAAGTTTTTGATTTTGCCAGTATTGAAGGTAATGAAGAGAACAACGTCTGGCTATGCGATTGCGCTAAAGTCTACGGTCACGCGCAGGTGAAAGCTGGCATAGAAGAAGATGCCATTCCAACGATTCATTACAGTTCGCAGGTGGCGGAATATGCCATTGTGGAAGGTAATTGTGTGTTAAAACATCATGTCTTGATTGGCGGAAATGCCGTGGTACGTGGTGGACCGATTCTGCTCGACGAGCACGTTGTAATACAAGGTGAGAGCCGTATTACAGGTGCGGTGATAATTGAAAACCATGTGGAGTTAACCGACCACGCCGTCGTTGAAGCCTTTGATGGCGACACGGTTCATGTCCGTGGTCCAAAAGTCATTAACGGCGAGGAGCGCATTACGCGAACGCCGCTGGCAGGGTTATTATGAATCGATAATACGCGCGTATAAGTTCACATCATCATAGGCATCATTCAGGAACTCAGCCTGTTTCAGGCAACCTTCAAGGATAAAACCATTGCGCAAAGCGACCTGGTTGCTTTGCGGATTGTCCACCCGACATTTGATCACGAAGCGTCTAAGTTCACCAGACTGGGCGTAATGATGAATCAATGCCTGCAGCGCCTGAGAAATGATCCCCTGCCCCTGATGAGATTCGTCCAGCCAGTAGCCTATTTCAGCGGTTTTATTCAGTGGTTCAATACGATTAAACGAGATAACGCCGATAAGTTCATCTTCTTTGAAAATCATGAACATTTTGGCATAGCCGCGTTGATGCAACATCACATTACCCTGCACCGTTTTTCGCGTGTCCTCTTCACTCTGAACGAACTGCGGCCAGTTTAGCGACTGCTGTAACCAGGTTTTATTTTTACAGATTAACTGATAAAGAGGAGTGACGTGATTTTCTGCAACAGCATGTAATTCAAGTGATTCGCTTACTTTTATCGTTTCAGTCATCTTATCTCCAGTCAATCCATGCAGTTGTTAAAAAAGCCGCCTGGCTGGCGGCTTAGGAAAGTTTATACCTCTTTGACGCTCTCCTGCTGCAGGATTTTGAGCATCTCATCTTTTAACTGTAGCTTTTGTTTTTTCATGCGGACCACTTCCGCATTGTACCCTCGACCGTCGGAACCTTCCTTTCTGGCAATTTCATGATCAAGTTTATTGTGTTTATCGAACAAGGACATAAAGCGAGGATTTTCGTTTTTCAGACGGGATATTAAATCTCGATATTCTGGAAACATACGCACTCCCTGTTAGTGGCTGACAAGGTGTATCTGAAATACACACCATCAGATTACTCATTTAACTTAGGGAAAAATGCGAGCGGGATCGTGTTTAACCAGACGGCACCTCCCGAAGAAGGTGCCGAAGAAAAAACGATTAACTCATCACGCGGTCGTCAACATACTGACGTTTATCCGGCGCTGGCGGGAAATACTGATACAGCCATGTTTCACTGATAGCGTCCCCCTGACAACGCAGATACATCCGCATATCGACCGGATCAGTGGAGTCCGAAGTCGGATACCAGTCAAACTGAATACGATAACCATCAATGGGTTCAATATAGAGAATTTCGATTTGCTTCGCTTCCCCACTGGAAAGCGTAATCACCGGCTCAATGCCTTTTGGCGCGGCAGCTTTCAGATCACCACCAACGAAATCGACGGCAAAACGACGCGCCCATTTTTCGGGATAATGTTCACCTGGTGCCCAGCCTTCCGGGAAACCGCCCATGCCGGTACGCGTCGCCATAACGCGCGCTAATGGGCAATGAACAGGCGGTTGCGCACTCCAGTACAGACGATACTGGAATGCAAACTCATCACCCGCTTTTACAGCTTTTTCTGGCTGCCAGAAGCAGACAATGTTATCCAGCGTTTCGCCCGTTGTTGGGATTTCCATCAGGCCGATGGTGCCCTTACCCCACTTGTTACGCGGCTCCACCCACAGACTTGGGCGTTTGTTATACCAGCCCATAATGTCCTGATAATGGGAGAAATCACGATCCAGTTGCAATAAACCAAACCCTTTCGGGTTGTTGTCGGTGTAAGCATTGAACTGCAATTTTTGTGGATTATTCAGCGGACGGCAAATCCACTCGCCGTTGCCCCGCCACATGGACAGACGATCAGAGTCATGAATTTGCGGATGAATTGTATCGCACATCCGACGTTCATTAGTACCGCAGCTGAACATGCTGGTCATCGGCGCAATGCCCAGCTGTTTAATGTCTTTGCGCGCATACAGGTGATTTTCCACATCCATAATCACCTGACTTTTCTCACAATGGATAGTGAACTTATAGGCACCAGTAATGCTGGCGCTATCGAGCAACGCATAAACGGTAAAGGTAGTTGCCCCCGGTTTTACCGTATCAAACCAGAAGGCGGTAAAGTCGGGGAACTCTTCTTTACTGTCGGTGTAAGTGTCGATCGCCAGGCCGCGGGCCGACAAACCGTATTGATATGTATCATCAACGGCGCGGAAATAACTCGCGCCGAGAAATGATACTACATCACGGCGCGCCAGTTCGGGGGCTTTAAACACGCGAAAACCGGCAAAGCCGAGATCGCTTTGCCCTTCTAATTGTTTGGTATCAACACCTGCATCGTTGTATTTGAACAACTCCGGGCGAAAGTGAATTTCACGCGCCAGATGTGTTGCTGGATCTACAGAAAACATACGAACGCGGCGACGGAATCCCATTCCCATATGGAAGAACTGAGCGTCCAGTTGACGGTTCTCAACGTTATGCCAGAGCGATTTTTCGGCGTCGTATTGAATACTGTTATAAGCCTGCGGCGTCATTGTCGCCAGCGTGTCAGGTAACGGACGAGGCGCACCACGCCACGCTGTTTGCGCTAAGTCGTGCGCCATTGACTGTAGAATGGAGAAGTCAAAACGCTGGGTTTGCCCGTCGGCAATATCAGAATCTGCCGCGAATGCCGCCTGAGAAAAAAGAGAAGCAATGCCGCTGGTACCGCACACGGCGGCCATAGCCATTGAACCTTTAATAAATCGTCTACGATCCATACCTGAAAGTGAGTCCTTCTGGTGTTGTGAATGGTCCCGCGCTGGTCGTTTTCAGCGGCAAGAAAGTGCTTATTTATGACCGCTCACTCTAGACAATATTTATTAATAATCCAATTGTTGAACTGAGAGAATATGCATAAATCGGCATTTTTTTTATGTCGATGGGATGAGCCTGATTCGTTTGTAAAATCAGGCAAATTTTTGCAAAGGCGGATGGTCAGATTTTAAAGCAAACCACAGCGACGTTTACTGCGTTCTTCCGCTTCCTGGTAAAGCTGGAACTCATCCAAAACCGGACAACCCAACGCCTGCTCAAATGCTTCGCGACTGGCATTACCGTGACTGCGTGTCTGCGTTTCATTACCCAGATTTGACTGGAAGATCCCCGCCGCGCTAACGGGCAAGAAATCTTCATAGGTGATGGGTTGCGCCACTACCCAACCACGTTCAATTAAGGGCTGTGGATCGTCTCCAGGATGAATCGCCTGACGATGCGCCTCACCCGAAGGCGTCAGACGGTACCGGAACCATGCCAACCCTTGCTGACGCATTAAAAACTCACTGTCAGGAAAAGTGCGGAAGGTTTCCTGTAAATGCATTTGGTGAGTGAGATTATCCTGCCCGGTTCCAGCGTTACGCAGAAGATCATCATACAGTTGTCGCCCTTTCGGCGTTAATGCCACGCCACGCTGCTCAATTTCACCAAAGCGCGCAGTATGCGTGCCCTGTTTCTGCCCCGCAAACAACACCGTCTCTTCCAGTGCTTTAAAGCTGGTCTGGCGTAGTAAAATCGGTACCTCGCGGCGCGGCGGCCCTTCGATCAGAATTTTTGGTTCAATTCCGCATTCAGGCATCATCGACTGCACCCGGTCAATATCCAGCGTACGTGGCGTCAGATGGTTGATATGGCATCCAGGAAAACAGGCCACATCAGCAATCAACCGATGTTCGTTGTGCAAGGCGCGATAGGTTTCTTCATCTACCGTTGCTGACTGGTGCCAGCGAAACGTTTCCAGGGCTTCCTGCACAAACTCCTGTGCCTGTGTTTCGTTAAAACCGCCCCGCTGCTCATATTCCTCTAACAGTAGTCGACAACGTGGGGTGAAGATATCGCGCTGACGTAGAATCTCCGCCGCTTTCTGGCGCAAAATTTCGTTCTCGATAAGCTCAAGGCGGAGTAACGAGGTAAAAACGCGGAAGGGATTACGCGCCAGAGAAGCATCATCAATGGGCCGAAATGCTGTCGAATGTACTGGCACCCCCGCCTGCGAGAGATCGTAATAGCTCACCGGGTACATCCCCATAATGGCAAACATCCGCCGAAGAGTAGCAAGCTCTTGTGCAGTCCCAACGCGAATCGCCCCATGACGTTCAACATTCAGTCGCGCCAGCTCGTCTGCATTTACCATTTTTTCGTGCAGTTGAGGATTGTTTTCCAGCACAGCCAGATTCACATCAGCTACCAGTTCCAGCAGCGTGCCGTACTGCGGAACTTCTTGCTGGTACATGGCTGACATTGCCTGCGAAAACTGTTCCCGAATCTCATCCGCCGTGATGCTGTTCGCCATATTGTCTGCCTCCAGTGGTCAGTAATCTGGAGTGTAGGTAACCGCATTCACTCTGGCGGGAAGAATTTACAAACTGTGATCTCGCCGCGAAAACATCAATATTATCTATTTTGCTGTAACATAATTGCTTTAATTGTTAATAATATTTTGCAATCAAGTTATCATAATCAAACAACTTCACTTGTCAGCGACACCGCTTCGTTTTTAACATCGCTTATGGAAAAAAATAGTCTGTTTAGTCAGCGCATCCGTTTGCGCCACCTTCATACATTCGTAGCTGTCGCACAACAAGGAACTTTGGGGCGCGCGGCTGAAACCCTTAATTTGAGTCAACCTGCGCTCTCTAAGACATTGAATGAACTGGAGCAGCTGACGGGCGCTCGCTTGTTTGAGCGTGGTCGTCAGGGGGCGCAACTTACCTTACCCGGCGAACAATTTTTAACGCATGCAGTCAGAGTTCTTGACGCCATCAACACTGCCGGACAGTCGCTTCATCGTAAAGAAGGTCTTAATAATGATGTCGTCAGGGTTGGTGCACTACCTACTGCGGCACTGGGGATATTACCTTCGGTTATAGGTCAGTTTCATCAGCAACAAAAAGAAACGACCTTGCAAGTTGCGACAATGAGTAACCCTATGATTCTGGCGGGTTTGAAAACCGGGGAAATCGATATCGGCATTGGTCGGATGTCAGATCCTGAACTGATGACCGGGCTTAATTACGAACTGCTGTTTCTTGAATCGCTGAAGCTGGTTGTCCGCCCTAATCACCCGCTACTTCAGGAGAACGTAACGCTAAGCCGGGTGCTGGAATGGCCGGTCGTTGTATCACCAGAAGGCACTGCGCCACGCCAGCATTCAGATGCATTAGTACAGAGCCAGGGATGTAAAATTCCTTCGGGTTGTATCGAAACGCTGTCTGCTTCGCTATCTCGTCAACTTACGGTTGAATACGACTACGTGTGGTTTGTCCCTTCTGGCGCGGTAAAAGACGACCTGCGTCATGCCACGCTGGTGGCCCTGCCTGTTCCGGGACATGGTGCAGGCGAACCGATTGGAATACTGACCCGCGTAGATGCGACGTTCTCTTCTGGTTGCCAGTTAATGATTAATGCTATTCGAAAATCAATGCCGTTCTGAAAGGTGAAGGGATCTGTCGATCCCTCCTTTAACATTTTCACACCGTAGCGAAACTAACTGGTTCACCCGCTCCGCGAGGTTCTGCCAACACAGATTGTTTGTTCAGACGGAATACGTCCACCGCCTCAGTTAATCGTGCCGCCTGTTCTTCAAGGGACACCGCCGCCGCTGAGGCCTCTTCTACCAGAGAAGCATTCTGTTGCGTCACCTTATCCATTTCAGAAATCGCCTGGCTAACCTGCGTTATGCCCCTACTTTGCTCATCCGAGGCGGCGGCAATTTCCTGCATGATATGTGTGACACTCGCGACGGCATCAACAATAGTGCTCATGGTTTTCCCGGCCGTTGCCACCTCATCCGATCCCAGGTCAATTAACCTGACTGATTCACTGATCAAGCCTTCAATTTCTTTTGCCGCTTGGGCGCTGCGGCTTGCGAGTGTCCGTACTTCGCTGGCGACAACGGCAAATCCACGCCCTTGCTCACCCGCTCGCGCGGCTTCAACGGCAGCATTCAGTGCCAGAATATTCGTCTGGAAAGCAATACTGTTGATGACGGCGGTGATCTCAGAAATTTTCTTCGAACTCGTGGAGATAGCGCCCATCGTTTTTACTACACCGGAAACCGTCTGCCCGCCATCGCTGGCTTTAATAGAAGCCTCTTGCGCCAGTTTGCTGGCATGATGCGCGTTATCCGCATTCTGTTTCACCGTCGCAGTGAGTTGCTCCATGCTGGCGGCAGTTTGTTCGATAGCCGCCGCTTGTTCTTCGGTGCGAGATGACAGGTCCGCATTGCCAGCTGAAATTTCGCTGGTGCCACGATAAATCTCTTCCGCGCCCTGTCGAACAGTCCCTACTGTCATCCCCAGTGAATGCTGCATTTGCTGTAAATGACGACTTAAGCGACCGATTTCATTACGACCCGCCGGTTCATCATTCATCGTCAGATCGCCACTGGCGATTTTTTCAATCCGTTGTGCGGCATGTTGCAGTGGACGAATGACGATCCGACTTAGCACCATAAATGTTATCAGCGTCATGACCAGGGCAAGCACAAACGCGCCAATCATGAACATCCCACCCAGGCGGGTGCGCTGATGGGCCAGTTCCGCCAGTTGGTTGGCTCTGGTGCTACGTATCTTAACGGCTTTGTTCAAAATATCGGTATAAGCATTATCCAGCGGTCGGATCTGCTCACTTTCATGATTGATAATCGCTTCAAACATGCCATTTTTGGCATATTTCAACATAGGTTGCATACCCGTGATATAAGCCTGAAAGCGTTGATTTAATTCAGTGTCGAGGGCTTCATCAGCAGGTGTTTTCACCGGTCGATTCTGATAAGCACGATAACCTTGCTGCGACTGTTTAATCTCCGATTCGGCTTGCGCAATATTTCGCTTCATTGCTTCCATTTCCGCAATACGACTCGCAGCCCCGGCCTGAATCATATTGATCCGGGCTGAACGCAAAAAATCTGAACTGTTCGCTAACCCGGTCCGAATCTCAATCTCCGCAGTAACATCACGCTGATCGCGATCGGCCTGCCAGAGGAAATAGCCAGCCAGAGCAGAACTTAATGCGAATAGAACTAAGATACCGCCAAGAATGCAGGCAAATAACGGAACCAGCCTGATGTGATGCAAAAAACCTAATCGCTGTGAGGGAGTTGTATTCATTACCGTTGTCTCTCGTCCAGGTTTACTCCTGATAGAAAGTCATCGGCACTTGACGGTAATTACTTACGACTAAAAGCCTCTTTGCGTCACATTTTTACAACAATTATTGCAGAGAAGGTTAATGCCATTGGAATGAAGAGAGTAACGAATGATTAAACGGGCTAACCCGAATGACGAAAAATTCTGGAAAACAGCACGCAATTTCGTGAAGTGATTATTTTCGTCCCTAAGGAAACCTCATAGGATGCCTGCGGGTGCCTGAGACTTTCTGTTTTCAGGCTAACCGGGAATCAGAAAGACGAAGGCCCCGACCGATATTTCTATCAACCGAGGCCAACGAATGAACCTAGCAATTCAGATCTTAGCCTCTTACCCGCCATCCGGCAAGGAGAAAGGCTATGAAGCACAACCCTCTGGTGGTGTGTCTGCTCATTATCTGCATTACGATTCTGACATTCACACTCCTGACCCGACAAACGCTCTACGAACTGCGGTTCCGGGACGGTGATAAGGAGGTTGCTGCGCTCATGGCCTGCACGTCCAGGTAAGGGCAAGCGCGGGGATTTTCCCCGCGCATCTGACTAGCAGATTCATTTTCTCATGGCACCCCTTTTACACTTCAGTTAGTGCATGTTTTTTTCGATGCACTAATAGAACCATCATTACAGACAAATTTGCCGCCTGCCGTACAGTGTGAGATCCCCCCTTTCGAACCAGAACAGGGTTTGCGCCCGGCATCGGCATAAAAGGAAACAAGCGTTCCCATAAACAAAATAAGTGCCAGTTTTTTCATATAACCTCCATGGTTTATCGAATCTTATGTTCGATTTGAACGTTATACGCTGGTTTATTTTGGTACCGTTGATGAGATCAAAGATCGGGTGAGTTGATTAAAAATAAGCCATATGGACGTATGGGCAAGGATTATGGTTTTATTTGTCATACAAATAAATATAATAGGCGCTTCCGATGTAGACCCGTATTCTTCGCCTGTACCACGGGTCGGTTTTAGTACAGGCGTTTTCTTTAAATATCCTTCAGGAACGTTTACGCGGCATCATGCGTAGAAGTGTGTTGTCCTTCCAGAAATAGTGGTGTGCCAGTGCAGCCGCAGCGTGCAACCCGATGACAAAATATCCCAGATTCGCCAGCGTTTCATGCCACGACTTTAAGCTATCTACCCGTTCGAAATTGGCCTCTGAAGCGTAAGGCATCGTCAAACCAAACGCAAACCACGGGTTGCCCCGGTTATACATCATCACCAAACCAATCACTGGCAGCGCAATAAACAGGAGATAAATCACCAAATGTCCCAAATGCGCCAGTCCCGTCATCATCGGTTTTGGCTTAGGTATAATCGGCGGGGTTGGGTATTTCAGCCTTAACAAAAGACGAACCACCATCAGCACGAGAATTGAGATACCACAGGAAACATGAACCATGTTGATGAGCGGCCGATCGCTACGTGGGAAGAGACCACGAAACTCCATTGCGCAATACGCTGCGATAACCAGTAAAAAGACCAGCCAGTGAATGCTGATTTGTAACCTTGAGTATTTATTTTCCATAACATTTCCTGCTTTAACATAATTTTCCGTTAACATAACGGGCTTTTCTCAATATTTCATTAAATATTGTTCACCCGTTTTCAGTACGTTACGTTTCACTGTAAGAATGGAGATTGCCCATCCCACAATCCTGGTCTAAGCCTGGAAAGGATCAATTTTCATCCGAATGTTCCTGACAGGAGAAAACCATGAGTAAAGTTGGTATTAACGGTTTTGGTCGTATCGGTCGACTGGTGTTGCGTCGATTACTTGAAGTCAAAAGCAACATAGACGTTGTCGCTATTAATGATCTCACTTCCCCAAAAATTCTCGCCTACCTGCTGAAACATGATTCAAACTACGGACCATTCCCCTGGAGCGTTGATTTTACGGAAGATTCACTTATCGTTGATGGGAAAAGTATCGCGGTTTATGCCGAAAAAGAGGCTAAAAATATTCCGTGGAAAGCAAAAGGTGCAGAAATCATTGTCGAATGTACTGGCTTTTATACCTCCGCCGATAAATCGCAGGCGCATCTTGATGCTGGTGCGAAGAAGGTGTTGATTTCCGCTCCTGCCGGTGAAATGAAAACCATCGTTTATAACGTTAATGACGACACTCTGGATGGCAACGATACCATTGTTTCCGTGGCGTCATGCACCACTAACTGCCTTGCGCCGATGGCCAAAGCCTTGCATGACCGTTTCGGGATAGAAGTCGGCACGATGACGACCATTCATGCCTATACTGGCACCCAGTCACTGGTGGATGGCCCGCGTGGTAAAGATTTACGTGCTTCACGCGCAGCGGCAGAAAATATCATTCCCCACACTACGGGGGCGGCAAAAGCCATTGGTCTGGTGATCCCGGAACTGAGCGGCAAACTGAAAGGTCATGCGCAACGCGTGCCGGTGAAAACAGGTTCGGTCACTGAACTGGTGTCTATTCTCGGAAAAAAAGTGACTGTCGAAGAGGTGAACAACGCGCTTAAAAAGGCGACAAACAATAACGAGTCATTTGGTTATACCGATGAAGAAATAGTCTCTTCCGATATCATTGGCAGCCATTTCGGTTCGGTGTTTGATGCCACGCAAACGGAAATTACCGCCGTGGGCGATTTACAACTGGTGAAAACGGTCGCCTGGTACGATAACGAATATGGCTTCGTCACACAGCTTATTCGCACCCTCGAAAAATTCGCTAAACTCTGACGCGCACAGGCGGAGGAAAAAACCTCCGCCTCTTTCACTCATTAAGACTGTAAATAAACCACCTGGGTCTGCAGATATTCATGCAGGCCATGTTTACCATCTGCGCCGCCAATACCGGATTTACGCCATCCGGCGTGGAAGCCTTGCATAGCTTCGAAGTTTTCACGGTTGATGTAAGTTTCACCAAACTTCAGCCCTTTAATGGCTTTCATCGCGACGTTCAGATTTTGGGTATAGATTGATGAGGTCAGGCCGTAATCACTGTCATTAGCCATTGAGATAGCCTCTTCCAGCGTGTCAAATGCGACCACCGGCAGAACCGGGCCAAAGGTTTCCTCATGCATAATCGACATTTCCTGGCGAACATCCAGCAGCAATGTCGGCGGATAATAATATCCTTTCCCCTCTACCGCTTTGCCACCCAACGCCACTCTCGCCCCTTCTTCTACTGCGCGCGCCACTTTTTGCTCAACCCTTTCCAGCGCCGCGGCGTTAATCAACGGCCCCATCGCAATGTCGTTGCGTTCAGCGGGGTTACCAAATTGAACCGCCTGCATCACTTCACCCAGCCGATTGACGAACTGATCATAGATGCCTTTCTGTACATAAACACGTTCTGCACAGTTACACACTTGCCCACTATTAATGACGCGTGAATCAACGATGGCTTTGACTGCCAGTTCAAGATCGGCATCGTCCATTACGATAGCTGGTGCTTTACCCCCCAATTCCAGACACACTTTGGTGATGTTTTTCGCCGCAGTCGCCATGATCTTCTCACCTGCAGAGACGCTGCCTGTCATACTGACCATTGCGACCTTTGGGTTACCCGCCAGTTCTTGCCCAACGGTTTCACCACGCCCCAGTACAAGGTTAAACACGCCGCGCGGAAGGCCTATTTCATCGACGATTTTGGCGAATGCAATCGCATTGTTTGGCGTAAATTCACTAGGTTTAATGACGATGGTATTACCGGTCAAAAGAGCGGGAGCCATTTTGCGGGCAATGAGGAAGAACGGGAAGTTCCACGGCAGAATGCCGGTAGTCACACCAAGCGCACGTTTAAACAAAAGAATATTTTCTCCTGGACGATCGCTTTGAATAATCTCGCCCTCGTAACGCCGTGCCCACTCCGCCATGTAATCGATATAGTCGGCAGTAAAAGCCACTTCGACTTCAGCCAGCTGCTGGATCTTGCCCCCTTCTTCAACAATCAGCGCACTGATTTCACTGGCGCGTTCGCGGATCCCGGCGGAGATTTTGCGCAACCAACTGGCGCGTTCAATAGCAGGCAACGCTTCCCATTCAGGTTGTGCACGTTCTGCTGCATCGATTGCCTTACGGGCATCCTCGGCCTGACCATCGGGTATGCGGGAAATGACAGCCTCTGTAGCAGGGTTTACCACATCAATCCATGCGTCTCCACGCCAGGTAACAAACTGTCCATCGATATACATAGGATGTTGAACGGGTACTGACATGGGCGACTCCTGTGATTTATATGTTTGTTTTCGGTGAATACATTGTTAATTAACATCAATCATCAGAGAGACGGCATCGTGAAAGGACAATTCTGTGAAGGGCTTCATAAAAACAAGTGTAAAAGGAATAAAAGGCAGAAATAAAAGTCAGGAGTCATGCCCGTTTGCAAACAAGTGGTTCACAAACGGGCAATTTTTAACGTAACGAGCGACTTTCCATCGCCTCGATGAGCACCGCATCGTGTTTCAGCGTTTGCCATGCATGGATGACTTCTGCCGGAAAATCAACGTGAACGATAAAATCTCGCCCGCGGGGGCCGTAGCCATCGCTATCATCGCGTAAACGCGGCAGCTCGCCAGTGAGTAGTGAGAGATAACGCTCAACCGGCCATAATCCTTGTAACTGATTAATAAAGATTACACTGTCTGCGTTATTTCCTAACTGAGGAACGAATCCGGGATAACTTAACCAGCGTGGTGCATCGGGATTGTCCCCGGTCATACGGCGGAACGTTGCCATCGTGCGCCGCTGCATGGTGGGGTCCTGTACAACGATAGCCGTATGAACTCGTTCTACGGCCTGATTCAATAGCGCGATGCTAAAGCGTGCGTTTTCACCGCAGTTTGTTGACTGGTCTTCAATCCAGATTTTTTCATGCGGAATATGCCAGAACTGATGAGCGATATCCGCCAGGATGGTCGCTTCTGCTCTGCCAGTGGTGCGGACAGTGTTGTAGTGCGGATGCTGTGCGATGGCGCTATACAAAAAAGTGGTCGAGTGACCGATACCACCACTAATCAGTAAAGGAATTTGCTGATCGCGAGCAATCTTACATGCCGCATCGATAGTCGGCATAACCGCATTGCCTGCAAGGATCACGCAATCGGCCTGATACGGCACCTCACCGGAGAAATCATCCTGCGCCAGCCACTGTCCGATAACATTTATGGCATCTATAGTTGCCGGCGAAAGCGTCGGAAACGGGGTAATGTTCATGGTTCCTCCTTATCGTTCCCTTAAGAATACTGCGTGAGATAATAGTGAGAAGCGGAGCACTCTGAAAGGAGGAAATCGTATGTCCTTAACCGCCACTCCGCAAGCCTGACATATCTTTTAAGGAAATGCTGTAGATAAACATTATTCATCTTGCAGCAGAGAATTGTATTTTTCTGAATTCCTGAATTTTTACCCTTACCGTTTTAGAATTAATAAAAAACCCGGCGCTAAATGCTTACCGGGTTTTTTCTTTATCAGGCAAATAGCAGGGTTAACCGCTAATCTGCTCCATCGCCTGCAAAATACGCTTATCTGAAATCGGATAAGGCGTACCAAGTTGTTGAGCGAAGTAACTAACGCGCAACTCTTCTATCATCCAACGGATCTCTTTCACGTCTTCATCCTCACGACGTGCGGGCGGCAGTTTGTTGATCCATTGCTGCCACGCCTGCTGGACGTTTTCGACTTTCAGCATCTGCGCACGGTCGCGATGTGGATCAACCGCCAGTTTTTCCAGCCGTTTTTCAATCGCCTGCAAATATCGCAGCGTGTCGCCCAGCCGTTTGAAGCCGTTACCAGTGACAAAACCGCGATATACCAACCCGCCCATCTGCGCTTTAATGTCAGAAAGCCCCAGCGCCATGGTCATATCCACCCGCCCTTTCAGACGTTTGTTGATATTGAACACTGCCGTAAGGATTTGCTCGACCTGCTTCGCAATATCCACCACCGTGTCGTTCAGTTCGGCACGCACTTTTTCATGCAGCGCAGCAAAGCCTTCTTCCGTCCAGACCGGGCCACCATTGGCGTCGATCAATTTATCCACACCGCAGGAGATACAGTCGTCGATCAGCTCCAGCACTTTGCCATACGGGTTAAAGTACAGTCCCAGCTTGGCTTTGTTCGGTAACTTTTCATGTAAATATTTGATTGGCGATGGAATATTCAGCAGCAGTAGACGGCGAAGACCGTTCCACATTGCCTGCTTTTGCTCCAGCGGGTTATCAAACAGTTTGATCGCCACACTGTCGCGCTCATCCACCAGCGCCGGCCACGCCTTCACTTTGTAGTTGCCACGCTTCTGTTCGTAGCTTTCCGGCAGCTGACCAAAACTCCAGATATGTAAGCCGCTCTGCTCGATACCGTCATCCGCCACCGCAGATAGCGTTTCCTGCACTTTGCCTTTCAGCGCATCTTTCAGATCTTGTAGCGAGCGCCCTTCTTTTAGCTTCTTGTTTTTGTCATCCACCACGCGGAAGGTAATTTTCAGGTGATCGGGCACCTGATCCCAGTGCCAGTCTTCGCGGTCAACGGTAACGCCGGTCATCCGCCGTAACTCGCGCTCAAGGCTGTCGAGCAACGGTAACTCCAGCGGTTTGACGCGGCCTAAAAACGCTTCGGCATAGTTTGGCGCGGGTACAAAATTACGGCGTACCGGTTTCGGCAACGATTTAATCAGAGCAATCACCAGTTCGCGGCGCAGACCGGGGATCTGCCATTCAAACCCGCTTTCCTCAACCTGGTTAAGTAACGGCAGCGGAATATGTACGGTCACACCGTCAGCATCCGCGCCGGGCTCAAACTGATAGCTCAAACGCAGCTTGAGATTGCCCTGATGCCAGAAGTTCGGGTAATCCAGCTTGCTGATTTTTTCTGCGCCCTCTTTGATCAACATGCTCTTTTCAAAGTTGAGCAAATCAGGCGTTTCGCGGCTGACTTTTTTCCACCAGCTATCGAAGTGGCGCGCAGAGATCACATCGTGGCTGATGCGCTGGTCGTAGAACTCAAACAACGTTTCGTCATCAACCAGAATATCGCGGCGACGTGATTTGTGTTCCAGCTCTTCCACTTCGGCCCGCAGTTTCAGGTTTTCACGGAAGAATGCGTGACGCGTCTGCCAGTCACCTTCCACCAGCGCATGGCGAATAAAGAGTTCACGACATAACGCCGGATCGATCTGGCTGTAGTTGACCTTGCGCGCGGCAACAATCGGCAAACCATAAACAGTGACTTTTTCCGTTGCCATCACCGCGCCCTGCGCCCGTTCCCAGTGCGGTTCGCTGTAGGTACGTTTAATCAAATGCTGAGCGACAGGCTCCACCCATTCCGGGTCGATACGCGCAGCAATGCGCCCCCACAGGCGGCTGGTTTCTACCAGTTCCGCCACCATTACCCATTTCGGCGGTTTTTTGAATAAACCAGAACCGGGGAAGATGGAGAAACGCGCGTTACGTGCGCCGGTATATTCTTGTTTATCGGCATCTTTCATGCCGATATGGGAAAGTAAACCCGTCAGCAACGCAATGTGAATTTCGCGATACTCCGCCGGTTCGCTGTTAACCGGAATGCCAAGTTCTTTCACCACCTGACGCAACTGGGTGTAGATATCCTGCCATTCGCGCACGCGCAGATAGTTGAGGTAATCGGTACGACACAGGCGACGGAAGGCGTTGGAAGAAAGCGCCTTTTGCTGCTCGCCAAGATAATTCCACAGATTTACAAACGCGAGGAAGTCGGATTCTTTGTCGTGGAAGCGACGATGTTTTTCGTCCGATGCCTGCTGTTTGTCCATCGGACGTTCGCGCGGATCCTGAATGGAGAGCGCGGACGTGATAATCATCGCCTCACGCACGCAGCCATGTTTTTGCGCTTCCAGCACCATACGCGCCAGACGTGGGTCGACAGGCAACTGCGAGAGCTGGCGACCGAGCGGCGTCAGTTTATAGGCGCTGGCCTGTTCATCCGTGGTGATCGCGCCCAGTTCTTCGAGCAGACGCACGCCATCCTGGATATTGCGTTTATCCGGTGCTTCGACAAACGGGAACGCAGCGATATCGCCCAGCCCCAGCGCGGTCATCTGCAAAATAACCGAGGCCAGGTTGGTACGCAGAATCTCCGGATCGGTAAACTCCGGGCGCGAGAGGAAATCGTCTTCGGAATAGAGACGAATACAGATCCCTTCGGACACACGACCACAGCGGCCTTTACGCTGATTGGCAGACGCCTGCGAAATGGGTTCAATCGGCAAACGCTGCACTTTGGTGCGATAGCTGTAGCGGCTGATACGCGCTGTACCGGGGTCGATGACGTATTTAATCCCCGGTACGGTCAGCGAGGTTTCCGCGACGTTGGTCGCCAGCACAATGCGCCGTCCGCTGTGCGACTGGAACACGCGGTTCTGTTCGCTGTTCGAAAGCCGCGCATAAAGCGGCAAGATTTCGGTATGGCGTAAGTTCAGCTTGTTCAGCGCATCGGCGGTATCGCGAATTTCCCGCTCACCACTCATAAAGATCAGAATGTCGCCAGGGCTTTCCTGGCTCAGTTCGTCTACGGCGTCAAAAATCGCCTGCAACTGATCGCGCTCGGTGTCATCGGCTTCTTCAACAATCGGTCGATAGCGCACTTCCACCGGATAGGTCCGACCGGAGACTTCGATAATCGGCGCATTATTAAAGTGGCGCGAAAAGCGTTCCGGGTCGATAGTCGCGGAAGTGATAATGATTTTTAGGTCAGGACGCCGCGGCAGCAACTCTTTCAAATAGCCGAGCAGAAAATCGATATTCAGGCTGCGTTCGTGCGCTTCGTCAATAATGATGGTGTCGTACTGCATCAGCAGGCGGTCTTGCTGGATCTCCGCCAGCAGGATACCGTCGGTCATCAGCTTGACCATCGTGTTATCACTTACGTGATCGCTGAAACGCACTTTGTAACCGATGCAACCGCCCGGCTCCGTTTTCAGCTCTTCCGCAATACGGTTCGCCACCGTTCTTGCCGCCAGGCGACGCGGCTGGGTATGGCCGATCAGCCCTTTAATCCCGCGCCCCAGCTCCATACAGATTTTCGGTAACTGAGTCGTTTTACCAGAACCCGTTTCCCCGGCGACGATCACCACCTGGTGATCACGAATCGCTTCGAGAATGTCCTGTTTTTTCTGACTAACCGGTAAATTGTCAGGATAAGTAATTTCCGGTCGTGCCGCTTCACGCAGCAGGACTTTCCCTGCCGCCTGGTCAATCTCTTTCGCCATCTCCTGGAAAATGGCCTGTTGTGCATCAGGATTTTTAACCTTCTTAACACCGTGCAGACGGCGAGAAAAACGCAGTCTGTCGCGCAGCATCAGCGAATCCAGCCGCTGCTGCAAGGCCGTAAAGGTCAATTTTTGTTGTTCTGTCATAACGTTAGTGGGCAGTAATCTGCCTGATTAATTTTCTTTTAAATGATAGATATAGAGTACCACATCGCGGCTTTCTATGCGTTGTTCAATAAATTCGAACATAGGCTTCGATTTATTGCGCTATCTCTGTGGCAGGATTGTGAATAAAGTGTCAACAAGCAACGGGGCATCGCCCATTCAAACATCTATAAGGAAACACCATGAGCAAGGTATTAGTTCTTAAATCCAGCATCCTGGCAGGGTACTCTCAGTCTAATCAGTTGTCCGATTATTTTGTTGAACAATGGCGCGAAAAGCACTCCGCTGATGAAATCACCGTTCGCGACCTGGCTGCAAATCCGATTCCGGTACTGGATGGCGAACTGGTTGGTGCACTGCGTCCGAGCGATGCGCCGCTGACTCCTCGTCAGCAAGAAGCTCTGGCGCTTTCCGATGAGTTGATTGCCGAGCTGAAAGCCCACGACGTTATCGTTATTGCGGCACCGATGTATAACTTCAATATCTCGACTCAGTTGAAAAACTATTTTGACCTGGTTGCACGCGCAGGCGTGACTTTCCGCTATACCGAGAACGGTCCGGAAGGTCTGGTAACGGGTAAAAAAGCCATCGTTATTACCAGCCGCGGCGGGATCCACAAAGATGGACCAACGGACCTGGTGACGCCGTATCTGTCCACGTTCCTCGGCTTTATCGGCATTACCGATGTGAATTTTGTCTTCGCCGAAGGGATCGCATACGGTCCGGAAATGGCAGCGAAAGCGCAGTCTGACGCGAAAGCAGCCATCGACAGCATTGTTGCTGCATAACCGGACACGATCTTGATGTGGACTGTAGTTCAGTCCACATCTCAATCCACTTACCTGTTTTCCCATAATTTCAACATCGCTTTGTGCTCTTCCTTAAGCACAATATGCGAGCGTCTGGCTCGAATAAAGCTAATCGCTTCATCAACGGTTTTACAGTGTCCGTAACATAACAGCCATGCCGCCACTACCAGCGCACTGCGCGATAATCCCAATGCGCAATGGACCAGAACGCTGCCTTGCTCTTCGCGTAATGTTTCCAGCATCGCCACGGCCTGTCGTAGCTCCCCCTCTTCCGGAACCACCAGATCCAGCATCGGTACACAGAAATAGAGTCGATCTTTTGTCGCTCGTCCGCGAGGGAATTCAAAGGTGACGTCCAGAACCGCATTCTGTGCCGGAATATGTCGTGGAAACGCCCCTAAATAAACACCAGCAGTCATTTTGCTCACCGGCTCCAGGCGACGACAAAACCAACGCATAGACAGCCACATCCCGATGCGGCAGGGCAATGTCAGCCAGTAAACGGCGGGCGGTAGTTTCCCCTGACTATCTTTCCCTGTTGTTATCGCGCCAAGCCCACCGTACCCACGGCCAATTATGAGTAGCGATAATACTGGCCAACATAACCAGACTGACCACCATAACTGAATCATCATCATTAGCTCCATCAATACAATGCACGAGCCCGCGCCTACGACATAGGGCAGTGCTATTTTGATTCGACGTTGATCAGGTTTCTGATAATTCCAACGACGGTCGACGGGCACCATCCAGTCAATCAACATACCTACCGCCAGCCCTGTGATGACATCAATAAAATGATGCTGCCAGGTCGTCAGCGTCGAAATGGCGATGAGTAAAAACCATCCGCCGCAGACTTTACGCCACCTCTCAGCCAGATGCTGACGAAAGTGACGCCAAAGTAGCCAGCAGAGAATAATATGCAGCGAAGGAGACTGGTTATAAGGCAGATCAAACAGTTCAAGTTGCGAAAATAGCCATCCCGTCACCCCACTCACTTCAGGACGGATAAAACTAAACTTCAGCGGATAGAGCAAAAAACCGCAGCAGGCCATTACCGTTGCCAGAATAAGCCGGTGGACAAGTCGGCGCTGTTCGAATGTCGTGCTACAAACGAACAGCGAAAATCCATATAAAAGATCCAGACTCCAGTAAGGAACAATAGTCCAGGGAAGAAAAGGGATCGCCGTTTCCCAACCGAATACCTGACTGGGGATATCATGGCTGTTAAGGTCCTGAACCGCGGTGAACTGATTAAGAGATCCATAGGTGAAGAAGAAAAACGGGGCCAGCAACAATAACCAGCCAGCGCCTTGTAGCAATACGTTCCGACGTTCAGTTATCACGACGCACCGCCATCGAAACCGTAAAAATACCCCACTCATCAATCCGTTGTGTGCATTTATCAAATCCGGCATCACGCACGAGTGAATCCATCTCCCCTTGCGAACGCACGCGCATTACCCACGGTTTACCATCTTTATGACTGGTTAACACCCCGGCAATCATCTCCAGTTGAGGGTGCCACGGCTGCCCGGTGTAGATGAGAATGCCGCCCGGTTCGATGGCATTGGCAAGACCTGCGAGTGAGTTTTTTACCTGCTCATTTTCGGGAAAAAGCTCATACAGGCCAGAGACAATCGCCAGCGTAGGCCGCGGAGTTAACGCGCTGAGTTCCTCCGGGTTAAACGCATCGCCCTGTTCAAAACGCACCCGCCCAGACATTCCCCGTTGAGCAATCATCTCTTGCCCCTGTGCAACATTTAACTCGCTGTAATCACGTAACAAAATATCGCTTACGGCAGGCTCGTTTGCCAGCGCATCCAGTACATAGCGCCCATGCCCTGCGGCAATGTCAACCACGCGGACGGCTAAACCTTTGGCGTGGAGATCGGCAACGGCTTGTTTAATCAGTATTTGTAAATGGGTTTTGCGCTGGCGAATACCGCGCCAGCCAACACTGTTCAGGTAGATTTTGTCGACTAAACGCCCGAATGCGTTACTACCTTGCGGTTGATTTTGATAGACATAATCCAGCGAACTGCCTGAATCAAAGCCGGTGCTCATTCCGAGATGCAGGCCCGAAGAGTGCGTCCCGAACAATTTCATCGCCTTTCGCATAAAGCGATACGCTAAATCAACCGGCGATAATGGCACGGGTCCACCAGAAAGTAGCCGCCATCGATCCGCTGATGGTCCTGTGCAGTCTTCATGCTGATAATCAAATTTTTGCGATTTGTTAGCATATAAACGACTAATAAAGCTTTGCATTTTTTCAAATGCCAGCGCCCTGTTCTCTTCACCCAACGTGTCGTGATAAAAGCCTGGCAGCAGATGCAGCTCTTTCAGAGGGCTACGTAATCTCTGATAAAAATCAATCTGCGGTTGGCGATGCACCACATAGTCATCGCCTGATATCAGAAGTTGCGTGGGGAGCGTAATCGCCGCCGCATCTCTAATAATACGTTCAGACGTTTTGTAGAGATCGAGCAAGATATTAACGGCAATCGCCCGTGTGATCAGCGGATCATTATTGAAACTCGCCCCCCGTTGCCGATCGTGGGTCAAATAGCGTCCTTTCACATAGGAATTAATAAAAAACAGACCACGCAGACGATGCCATAACGCCAGCGCAGGACGTGCCAGCGGCACATACAATTTAACCTTAAAGGCCGGAGAAGCCAGCACCAGCCCGCGAATTGCAGGTGCATAATCATGAATCCATGTGGCAACCAGCACTGCGCCGACGCTTTGCGCGATCACTACCACCTCTTCCAGTCCAACCTGGCTGTCGCTGGCAGCAAAACGGACAAATTCATCGACATCCCGCACTGAACGCGCAAGAGATAGGCTATAACCACGCGGCCCCGAACTTTTTCCATGCCCTCGGGCATCCCAGGCATAAAAAGCAGTATCTCGCATCGCCAGTTCATCAACGAGATGTTGTAGACGACCAGAATGTTCATGCCCGCGATGAAATAAGACGATGACCTTTTTCGCCCCTGGCTGTAAAGTGGGCCAGTGCCGATAAAACAACGCTGTATTATCACTGGTGGTAAAAAAATGTTCCCCAGGGATGCGTGAATTTTCCATTTTCTCTGTTTTCCTTCAGTAACAGCAGTAGCGAATAAAATAAAAAAATACCGGAGCGGTGAAAATTAATGAGTCAATCCTGTCAAGGAGTCCGCCATGTCCTGGTAATAGCTTTCCGCTATCTTTAACACCCACATCTCGTTTGACGGCTGACATAACTACATCGCCGCAAAAACCACTAATACCAATTAACAAACCCGCTAATAATGCCTGTAATGTATTTAGCGGTGTCAGCAACGGTCCAATAATCAGTGACGCAATCATGGTGGTGATTACGCCCCCCACCAGACCTTCCAGCGTTTTTCCCGGGCTGACTTTGGGGACCACTTTTCTTCTGCCGCAGGATTTCCCCCATAAATACTGTGCAATATCGTTTGACTCTGTTAACGCCAAAAGAAATAACACCAGTAACGCCCCGCCCTGGATATTTATGGTTGGCAACATTAATAGCCAGGCGGCATGACTCAAGGCGAAAACGGTCATTATCCAGCCCCAAAAGATGGCGCTCACGATATGCAGAAAACCGGAGGGATCACCCACAAAAACTCGCCAGGTGGCTAATATCAGAAACCCAGTCAAAGGTATAAATAACAGAAACAGCTCAAAGCAATTAAAACCGATAAGCAAATTGTTAAGAGGAATAACCAAATATAACCAACGCGGAAAATGTACGGATATAAGCGTACAATATTCTTTCAATGCCAGAAAACTTATCAGCGCAAAAAACGTCAACGTCATCCAGCGTGGACCTGAAATCACCAGTGAAAAACAAATGACGATACCCCACCAGGTACGAATACGTAATGTAACTTCATCCCCTTTTCTCTCCGGTGACCGCCATACCAGAAAACGGTTTATCAGCGTTGCTAAAATTAACAACGCGAAAAGTGTTGCCAGAGACTTTTCCAGCATTATCTTTCAGCGCTCATCAGGAGCACACTCCGACAACGATTAATCGCAGTCCAGAGAAGCAGAATTGAAGCAATGCTCCATAAAAGATTATTCCATTGCATCCACTGTGGATAAATGGCAACGGCCAGACCCCACAGACCAAATATTAACGCGCGATCGCTTTTGCCAAATGGACCGGCATAACTGCGAACACCGTTAATCGTCTGCGCGAGTAAACCGCAAAACTCGGTCAATATGGTGCAAAATAACATGAGTATCACGAGTGATGCGTTACTTTCCGGTAAAAATAAAAACGGTAAATAGAGCGCAATATCGGAAATAACATCGCCAGTCTCATTCAAAATCGCCCCCAGACGTGTTTGCTGATTGCACTCACGCGCCAACATGCCATCCAGCGCATTGAGCGCCATACGGATAAAAAGCACAATGGGCAATAGCAAAAAGAGGATGGGTTGTGCGACCAACATCAACAGCAATCCGGTAATAAGAGAAAGCGCCAGTGCAGCAAGAGTGATGTGATTCGCTGTAACATGGTGCTTATAAAGCCAAAACATCGTCGGTCTTAATAGCGTCTGAAAGAGCGGTTTTATCTGGTAGAGCGTCATTATCAATCCTTGATAATTCGGTTTGCGCTATGGTGCATCAATTCCCCTGACGGAGATATCGCAACACGCCGCTTCATTAAAAATTCAGAATATATCAAGGTATTGGGGACTCACTGTCAGGAATGATTATCCCCAATAAATCAAGTGGTTAAAAATTCTTACGCTGTTATTCAATACAACTCATTAAGTTTTCTCATCGCTTGTTCCCGTATTGCGCGCGTCTTACCGTTAAGCGCCAGCTGGCGGACTAAATCCAGTTCAGGGTTAACAAGCTCTAACGCCAGCAAAGGATCACGTTTCAGCCTCGCCTTTAATACATCAACTGGAAAACGGGGATTATTCATCGCCACAATCCACCACTCGGGATCAATTTCTGCCGCCAGTACTGCAGGCGGTGTGTGGCGGTTGTTAAGTGCGCCGAACTTGAAAAATGTGAGATTGCTTTTCGCCAGTGTACTCCACCATATACGATCCGGTTGTTTTGCCAGTACATCCAGTTGTGCTAACGCATCGGGGTCGAGTGCATAATAGACGCGTAATGCTTCATCAACCTGCGCACGGGAGCTGTTTTCCTGCCTCAGAAAAAACTTCGCCCAAATATCATTGCGTGGCGTATTTTGCTGTAATTCCTTGAGGACAACAGCGGGTAAATTATCCCAACTAACTAATGCACTCTCTAAAAAGTCCCAATCTTCCAAACGTATCAGGGCTGTGGCATTTAATAGCATCTGATCATCAACTTCACCGTGGCTGATAAGTTCAGACAAAATCATATCAGCGCTGGTTTCATACGCAGCTGAATCTGCTTTCGGATTATTTTTCCGATGCGATAAAGCACGTTGCCAAATTTTTTGTTTCATCGACGTGCTCAGATACTGATTTTTCGCCAGATTACTCCACCCCTCAGGATCGTTGAAACGTGTCAATAACCGTTGTAGAGCAGCGTCAGAGTGAATTACCTGCATATCCCGACAGCAAAAGTAGGCAGGGGATTTTTTCTCCATCCTTTTAACAAAATTAAACTGTAAGTTATCTGGCAATGCTAAAAATAACACACGTATTAGATCATCGTCATTCTCGAATTTTTGGTATAAATAGGCTGCAACTTTGTCACTCTCTTGTGGCGTCATCCGCAATAATTGACCATGGTGTTTCATCTCTGCCAGCTTGAACGCTAAGCTTGTGACAACATTGTTTGATGAATCGTTCGCCAACTGCATTGCCTGATTGTAGGTGAGTTGTCCTCCAGCACCGACCTGACGAATAGAGGAATCATCACTGCGGATATAGCCATCAATAATGGATTCAGGCAATAACCACGCATCTTTATAAAGCTCCTGAATGATCATATCCCAATCTCTTTTCGCCAGAGTCATTACGATATCCAGAGGGAGATTTTCACGTAGCGCAAGATTCAACGGACCGACACCATCAGGTAGACGACTCATTCGCGTCATTATTTCGACAGAGAGCGGTTCACGGTCGAGCAACCCCAGAACAACAGGCTGGTAACCCAATTGCTGATCGGTCAACTCCAGAATCTCATTGTCAGGCATATATCTCGCCATACTTTCAATCGTTTGTTCATCATTGCTATTAATAAGTTGTTTGCGTAGGTTAGCTGAAATTCCTTTAAGCCTTGGGAGAGTTCGGATTATGGCAAGATCAAATGTCGCAATATCTCGTCCTTCAAATGCAGCAACGTTGCCTTCATCCAGCATTTGCAATTCCTGCACTAACTCAGGAGAAGGCTTAGGGCGAAACAGCGCTTCTTTTTTCATCTGATTACAGACATTCCCTGCCATGCGAATATTGCTTCGCTTAAAAATTTCTTTCAGAGCATCTTCATCATTTATTAGACCCCAATAATATGCATCAGGATTTATTATCATCAGCGCTTTTTTGACATTTTCAGTGTCATTTTTGTCACTCGCACGGACCATGAATTCACTATTTGTCGAAGACGCAACAACAGGTGCAATTATGTCATTGATAAATATCCCACGCGCATTAATACTCCCCTTAATCGTAGACGGATTATCGTAATATGAGTCGATAAATACCAGTCCACTTGCATTTATCGAACCGGTAATTAACAGTGGTGAATCCGTAACTATATTCGTTGCCGTCACGTTACCGAGAATAACCCATGGATTAGAAAGAGAGAAAGTGGAAATATTTCCTTTGACTGTCAAATTGCCAAGAACAATCAATTTTTGATTACTCTCTATATTACCTTCTACCACTAAATCGCCACGATGCACTTTCCAGTCCGATGCAGATAAACCGAAGGGGACAAGATTCACGCTACTGTTGATAGCTTGTTCAACTTGTTGTTTATCTTCAGCGGTAGCCGCAGAAAAAAATTGTTCAATATCAACTGCATTTGCAACACATCGAAGTTCCGCCTGTACTGGAAGACTCAGCATAAACAGGGGAAGTAAACCTATCCAGCCGCAAATCCTGGCCTTAAACATATGCACTCCATGCCATTAAAAAAGAAACAAAAGGGAAATGCATCTTTCCCTTTTGTATATTCGTTATTCTCGCGAAATACCATCCAACGTAGACAACACTTCCTCAGAAAGTTGCAATTTTTCAGCAGCCATATTCTCCCGTAAATGCGCAACCGAAGACGTCCCTGGGATCAGCAAAATATTCGGTGAACGCTGTAACAGCCACGCCAGCGCCACCTGCATTGGTGTTGCACCCAGGCTCGCAGCAACATCGGAAAGTGTGGACGATTGCAGCGGTGTAAAGCCCCCGAGCGGGAAGAACGGCACGTAGGCAATGCCATCGTGGGCCAAAGCATCAATCATTGCATCATCAGCACGGTGCGCGATGTTGTATTCGTTTTGCACACAGACAATTTCGGCAATCTTGCGCGCCTCTGCAACCTGCGTCGGTGTGACGTTGCTCAGGCCAATATGTTTTACCAGGCCTTGTTGTTGCATCTCTGCCAGCACGGTCAGGCTGGCCTCAATCGATCCTTCCGCTGGGCCATGACCATCCCCCATCATAACGCGCAGGTTAACCACATCCAGCACGTCCAGCCCGAGATTACGTAGATTATCGTGCACCGCTTTTTGCAGCTCTGCCGGAGAAAATGCGGGCAACCAGGATGCGTCCTCTCCACGCCGCGCACCAATTTTAGTGACAATTGTCAGGTCGTCAGAGTAAGGATAAAGCGCTTCGCGGATAATCTGATTGGTGACGTGCGGACCATAAAAGTCGCTGGTATCAATATGATTGACGCCCAATGCCAGCGCCTCACGCAGCACGGTTATAGCGACGTGGCGATCTCGTGGGGGGCCAAAAACTCCAGGACCTGCCAGTTGCATCGCGCCATAACCAAGACGGTTAACGGATTTTGTACCGAGAGTAAATGTGTTGCTGCTCATCGCACCCTGCCCTGTAATAAAACGGATTAAGAAAAATCAGTATAGAAACGAAAAGAGATAAATAATGCGAAGGTGTAAACAAGATTACTGGATGAGTTGCTCTGTTATCCTGAAAGACACCAAAACAAAACGCGTCAAGCGCCGCATCCGGCAATAAAAAAACCGCAACCTGTATCAGCGTTGCGGTTTAGGGATCACATGCTAAAAATTAGAACGTCCAGCATCAGGACGTTACTGTTTCGGTCGCAGATTCTCATCAAATACCAGGCGTTTCCTGCCAGGTTCAATTTCCCGCAATGGCTCGACTTGATGTAACGTCTGCTTACAGCGTGTCACCAGCACCTGATACTCATGCGTACCCTGCTTTTTCCATGCCAGCTCCTGCTCACTAAGTTCACGAATCGCTTTCGCCGGGCTGCCGACAATCAGGTAATTAGCAGGCATTTCTGCTTTGGCTTTCACAAATGCGGATGCGCCAACAATGCTGTTCTCGCCAATCACCGCACCGTCCATCACTACCGCGTTCATTCCCACTAATGCATTGCGGCGGATAATGCAGCCGTGAAGGATAGCGCTATGACCAATATGTCCATCTTCTTCAACGACAGTATCCTGCTCGGGAAAACCGTGCATAACGCAATTATCCTGAATGTTCGCGCCATCTTTCACCACGATACGACCAAAATCGCCACGCAGACTGGCATTTGGCCCAACGTAAACGCCCTTGCCGAGAATAACATCGCCGATCAATACCGCTGTCGGATGGACAAAACTCTCTTCTGGCACAACCGGAGTCAGACCGTCTATCTGATAAATTGGCATAACGCCTCCTGTTCAATATTCAAGCCGCCAAAACGTTGAAAATACAGGCTTCCCGGCGCAGGCAGTTCACCGACCGAGGTTTCACCTTTTTCACTAACGAACGCTAAAGCAGCAGGCGCTACGCGCTGATAAATGTTGATACACAGCTGACGTGCCGTATGCCCTGCCCAGTGTGCCGGAAGCAACTCCTCCGGCAACAATGGGTCTTTAAGGACGACACGGCGATAAAAATGGATCAGTAAAAGCTGAATATGAAATGCCCGCTCCGGGGTTAACTCGTCTGCCGCCTCTTTTAACAGCGGCACCAGCGGGCGGAATGACTGAATAAAGGTTTCGTACATGGCATTTTGTTCAGTTAAATGCCAGCACTCTTCTACTCTGGCACGCAGTGCTGCGCGAGAAAGCGCCAGTGGTATTTGCGCTTCAAAACAAATCACGTTATCCGCCACCCCCGCTTCATGCAAAAGTGCCTGTACATCGGCCAGTTTTTGCGACGGCGATGCCATCAGGCTGGGTGCCAGTGCGCCAAAACCTTGCCAGATCAACTGCTTTTTGACATCAGCCAGCGTCGTTTTATCTAAACCTTCCGAGAGCAACAGGAGCCATTTACCATCCCATGCAGGTTGCTCTGCGCGATAAATTTTACTTTCTGCCCGTCGCGTCAGGCGCAAGCCTTTATCACTGAGGCTATAGAAACTGCGTCGCCCGATGCGGGAAACATCCAGCCAGCCTTCTTTATTAAGACGAAACAAAGCGGTGCGCACGAAACGCTCACCAAATCCCAGCCCTTCCAGCAAAGCAGCCAGACTACCCAACCAGATTTCACCACCACGATGGGAAAGCGAATCACCATACAGAGAGGAGATCAAAGATGTGCCACTGACCGGAACAGCGTTTACAGCATGTTGGATAAAAGTATCAAGTTTACTCATTCGCTTCAGTCTGTTGTTATTGTTGTGATTTATGAATCATAGCACAGGTCGTATCGACTTCTGGCCCTGGCGCTTTACCCCACCAGGGCCAGACGATACGTCAGGCACCAACAATATTGCGCAGATCAAACACCCGACACGCCTTGCCTTCTGAACGCGGGATACTGCCACAGTTAACGATCATCACATCGGTAGAGATCCCCACCATCGACTTAATCCGATGGCGCAGCTGGTGGCATACCTGGCAACGCTGCTCATGCGTCAATGTCAGGCTACTTTCTTTCAACTCCACTTTCACAGAAAGTGAATCAAGATGCCCCCGGCGGTTCACCTCCAGTTGGTAATGCGGCGATAAATGTTCGAATTTGACAATCTCTTCTTCCAGTTGTGACGGAAAGACATTTACACCGCGAATAATCAACATGTCATCGCTGCGTCCGCTGATGCGATCCATGCGGCGCATAGTCCGCGCCGTTCCTGGTAACAGTCGGGTTAAATCACGCGTGCGGTAACGAATGACCGGCAATGCTTCTTTGGTCAGCGTGGTGAATAACAGTTCGCCATGTTCACCATCGGCAAGCGGTGTGCCGTCATGAGGATTAACAATTTCAGGATAGAAATGATCTTCCCAAATGGTTGGGCCGTCGGTAGTTTCCAGACACTCCATCGCCACCCCCGGCCCCATCACTTCTGACAGGCCATAAATATCCAGTGCGGTGATCCCCAGGCGACGCTCAATCTCTTTACGCATGGCCTGTGTCCACGGCTCAGCACCAAATACTCCAACCCGCAGCGAGCAACCGCTGGCATCACCGCCCAACTGCCGCTCCAGCTCTTCAATCAGGTTAAGGCAATAAGATGGCGTAACCATGATCATATCTGGTTGAAAATCACGGATCAGTTGCGCTTGTTTTTCCGTCTGCCCGCCAGACATCGGGATCACCGTAGCGCCCAGACGTTCGGCACCATAGTGCGCACCCAGCCCACCAGTAAACAGGCCGTAACCATAGGCAACATGAATTTTGTCTTTGGGCGAGCCCCCTGCCGCACGCAAAGAACGCGCTACAATATTGGCCCAGTTATCAATATCGTTTTGCGTATAGCCGACAACTGTCGGTTTACCTGTGGTTCCCGAAGAAGCATGAATGCGCACCACTTGTTCCATTGGCACGGCAAAGGTGTCAAAGGGATAGTTGTCGCGCAGATCCTGTTTGGTGGTACAGGGAAATTTACGCAGGTCTGAAAGTTCCCTGAAATCATCAGGATGTACGCCTGCTGCGTCGAATTTGCGCCGATACATCGGCACATTTTCATACGCGTGTTTGAGCGTCCATTTCAGACGCTGTGTTTGCAACGCCTGTAACTCATCAACAGACGCGGTTTCAATCGGGTCAAGCTTTGTATTGGTTATCATTGTAGGGTACTCGCAGGTTGATATGCTCAAACACGCTCCAGAATCATGGCGATGCCCTGACCGACACCGATGCACATGGTGCACAATGCGTAACGACCGTTACGCCGATGCAGCTCATGGCTGGCAGCCAGTGCCAGGCGGGCACCACTCATTCCCAACGGATGGCCTAAGGCGATAGCGCCTCCGTTGGGGTTAACATGTGGGGCATCATCAGGCAGCCCCAATTCGCGTAGTACACCCAACGCCTGGGCCGCGAACGCTTCGTTCAGTTCAATCACGTCCATATCGTGAATACTCAGCCCTGCGCGTTCCAGCACCCGGCGAGTTGCAGGCACCGGACCAAGCCCCATCAGGCGCGGTTCCACCCCGGCGGTTGCCATGGCTACGATACGCGCCCGCGGTGTCAGTCCTTGCGCTGCTGCCATCTGTTCACTGGCAATAATCAACGCAGCGGCTCCGTCATTCACCCCGGAAGCATTGCCTGCGGTAATCACCCCATTGGCACGAAATGGTGCTTTTAACCCACGTAACTGTTCCAGCGTCGTTTCCGGGCGCAGATGCTCATCATGTTGTATTTCTGTTACAACACCTTTCTTGTTTTTCAACACAACCGGAACAATCTCCTCAGCCAGAATGCCTGAGGATTGCGCTTTTGCCGTACGTTGCTGACTGCGTAGCGCAAAACTATCTTGATCTTCTCGTGAGATTTTTAACAGTTCAGCTACATTCTCTGCCGTTTCCGGCATGCTGTCAGTTCCAAATTGCTGAGCCATGAGCGGGTTCACAAATCGCCAGCCAATAGTGGTATCGAACATCTCAGCCTGACGAGAAAATGCACTGGCTGCCTTGCCCATAACAAACGGTGCCCGTGACATTGACTCCACGCCACCGGCGATCAGCAAATCGCCATCGCCCGCTTTAATCGCCCGTGCGGCAAACCCCAGTGCGTCCAGCCCGGAACCACACAAGCGGTTAATGGTTGTGCCGGAAACACTCTGCGGCAGCCCCGCCAGTAAAGTCGCCATCCGGGCTACGTTACGGTTATCTTCTCCCGCCTGATTAGCACAGCCGAGGATCACATCATCGATACACTCCGCATCGAGACGCGGGTTTCGCACCAGCAGTTCCCGCAAAGGGATAGCAGCCAGATCATCAGCCCGAACACTTGATAATGCCCCGCCGTAGCGACCAATTGGCGTACGAATTCCGTCACAAATAAAGGCTTCACGCATCAGGCTTCTCCTGTAATGGTGCCGCCGATGCGGTGAGATTTACCGCGAAACAGCGCAACCGTTTTTTGTTGTTGGTTAACAATTTCGATGTCGTAAACACCGGTTTGCTTGCCCTGATGACGTACCTGCGCAGTAGCAGTTAAGGTGTCTCCGGCAAAGCCTGGACGCAAAAAATCAATCGTGCAGGCAGAAGCGACGGCTGCCAGCCCCTGGCTATTGCAGGCGTAGGCAAAGGCAGTATCAGCCAGTGAAAATAGCTGCCCGCCGTGGCAACTTTGATGACCGTTAAGCATTTGTGCAGTGACGGTCATGGTCACTACAGCAAAGCCTTCATCCATTGAGATAATGTCGATGCCAAGCGCTTTGGCGCAGGCATCGTTCTCATACATTGCATGGGCATTTTGCCAGGCCTTATGACTCATAACCGCTCTCCAGAAGCGCCCGTTGGCGCAGCAATGAACATGGGCGATAGCGTTCTTCGCCATAGTGATGCTGTAGATTTTCAAGGAGCCTTAATATTCGCTGCCAGCCAAGTTGCGCTCCCCAGGCAAGTGGGCCATATGGATAATTCACCCCAAGACGCATGGCGGTATCGATATCCTGTTCAGAGGCCACGCCTTTTTGAAGCGCATCAAGGGCTTCATTGATGATCATTGCTACCGTTCGCCAAATCAGCATTCCTGGGTAATCTGCAATTTGCAGCACTGTTTTGCCCTGCTGTTGCAGGTAATAAATGGCCTTGCGGGTCGCTGAGTCCGGGTTCACCGCTGCAGCAGCAATGGTCACCACCTTGCCCGCCATTTTATCGATCACTACCACCGGGCGTGCCAGTCGTATTGCCAGCGCCTGTGCCGTCTCGCCTTGTGTCTCAATCAATAAAACATCGTCAATTTCCGTGACACCGTCACTTTTCTTTTCTACTTTCATTGGGCTAAAACTGTCGCTTACCGCTTCCAGGCCAACAACTGCCTCACGTTCCGCGCGCCAGTCGTACACGCCCAGCCCACTTTTCTTGCCCAACCGTCCACCAATCACCAGTTCCTGTTGCACCAGCGAAGGTAAAAAACGACGCTCCTGCCAGAAAGCGTTAAACACCGAACAGGTGACAGCAAAATTGACGTCCTGACCAATCAGATCGGTTAATTCCAGCGGCCCCATCGGGAAACCAGCGCCATCGCGAAGTGCAGCGTCAATCACTTCTGGTGCAGCAACCTGCTCTTCCAGTGCCCGCCAGGCCTCGGAATAATAAGGACGCGCAACACGGTTAACGATAAATCCAGGAGTCGAATGACAGCGCACAGGCTGCTTACCCCAACTCAACGTTAGTTCACACAACTGCTCAACAACTTCCGCCGCCGTTGCCAGCCCACTGACCACCTCCACCAACTTCATCACCGGTGCCGGGTTAAAAAAATGCAGCCCCGCAACACGTTCAGGATTTTTTATCTCCGCAGCAATCGCGGTTATAGAGATTGACGAAGTGTTAGTGGTCAATAGCGTTTGTGGCGGGCAAACTTCCGCCAGCTGTGCAAAGAGCGCTTTTTTGACTTCCAGACGTTCAGACGCCGCTTCAATGACCAGGTCCGCAGCTGCCAGCGCGTGAATATCGGTCACCGGGATCAGGCGTTTCAATGTGCGTTCACAGGTTTCAGCAGTCAGTTTTCCCCGCGTCACGCGTGAATTTAGCCGCGCGTGTATCCCGTCGATTGCGCGGGTCAGCGCTTCAGCAGAAATGTCATACAGTAAAACCTGATGTCCATGACTGGCGGCAACTTCAGCAATGCCTGCCCCCATGGTGCCGCTCCCAATCACTGCCACAGTTTGCACATTTATCATCTTGCTATTTCCCCGTGAACTGCGGTGAGCGTTTAGCCAGGAACGCACTGACACCTTCACGATAATCTGCGCTCCGTCCGGCAAGTCGCTGATAGTCACGTTCCAGATCCAGTTGCGTATCGAGCGTATTGGTTTCAGCGCTATTTATCGCTTGCTTGATAAGTCCAAGACCAAATGTCGGTTGTGTCGCCAGATGCCGTGCCAGCTGTTGCGCGGTATCTGCCAGCGTTTCATCATCAACAACCTGCCAGATCATCCCCCATTCGTGCGCCTGTTCAGCACTCAGTTGATTTCCCAGCAGTGCCAACCCCATGGCGCGCGCTCGTCCGGCAACGCGTGGCAGTAACCAGGTTCCACCGCAATCGGGTATTAAGCCTAACTTACTAAACGCCATGACGAATTTTGCTGAACGGGCAGCAATAACGATGTCGCACCCCAGTGCCAGTGTTGCGCCTGCCCCTGCCGCCACGCCATTGACTGCACAGATCACCGGTTTTGGCAGTTTTGCCAGGCGACGTACCAGTGGGTTATAGAAACGTTCAACTGACATCCCTAAATCCGGTGCGGGGCCTGTGGGATCAACGTTACGATCGTTAAGATCCTGACCAGCACAAAATCCGCGCCCGGCACCTGTAAGTAACAGGCAACGGATAGTGTCGTCGCGCTCGACCTGTTTCAGGCACTCTGCCAGTTGTGCGTGCATCTCATCATTAAAACTGTTCAGGCGTTCCGGGCGGTTGAGCGTTAGTGTCATCACGCCCTTTTCTACATGACTGAGGATGAATTCCATCATTAGCGTCCTTTAAAGTCGGGCGTGCGTTTTTGTAAGAAAGCGGAGATGCCTTCATGACGATCTTCTGTTGCCGCCAGCAAGGTGAATAACTGTCGCTCCTGGGCAAGTCCGGCTTGCAAAGCCACTTCCTGCGACTGGCGCAGCGCTTGCTTTGCCGCTTGTAAGGCCAGCGGCGAGTGACGTGCCATTTTCGATGCCAGCTGTAAGGCGTATTCGAGGGTTAAATCGCTGGGGAAGACGTCGCTAACCAGCCCGGCCTGCTGTGCTTGCTGGGCGGTGATACTTTCTCCGCTCAGCACCATTTTGCTGGCTAACGATTTACCGACACTACGGATTAAACGTTGCGTTCCGCCTGCGCCAGGCATGATGCCGAGAGTGATTTCCGGCAACCCAAAACGCGCGTTCTCTCCGGCAACCACCACATCGCACAACAATGCCAGTTCGCAACCCGCCCCAAGCGCGTAACCGTTGACGGCTGCGATAAGTGGTTTATTAAAGGCCTGCAATCGCGCCCATAGCTGCGGGCGTGTATCGTTTAAGGTGGCCGCGAGATCTTTTTCTGCCATTTCGTTAAGATCTGCTCCGGCGGCAAAAAAGCGTGCATTACCGGTAATCACACAGACCGAAATGCTGGTATCGATAGCCGCAGCTTCCAGTTCATTTACCAGTTGCATCAGCAGGGCATTATTTAGCGCATTACGTGCGGCGGGACGGTTAAGGGTCAGCAACAATACTCGTTGCTGACGGCTGACGATCAGTTCGCTCATGCCATCCCCTTCGCGTCAAAGTCAACCACCACATCGCTGGTCAGCGGCAGTGCCTGGCAACTCAACACATAACCTGCGGCCAGTTCATCCGGTTCCAGACTGTAATTGGTTTCCATCGCCACTTTGCCACGCAGCACTTTGCATTTGCAGGTCGCACAGACGCCGCCTTTGCAGGCATAGGGCAGATCCGCCCCCTGGCGCAATGCCGCATCGAGAATGCTTTCATCGTCGGCATTAAGCACGATTTCCCGATCCCGCCCATCCTGACGTACAGTCACTTTTTGTCCGTCACTTTGCACGTTAACGCTACGTTTGACGCGCGTGCCAGGCGTATTAAACCGCTCCAGATGAATGGTTTTATCTGGCATTCCCAGTGCTTTTAAGGCGGTTTCCGCGTCATCCATCATCGCCGCCGGACCACAAATAAATGCCTCATCATAAAGACGAAAATTAATGAGCGAGGCCCCAAGTGACTGTAATTTTTCACCGTCAATACGCCCGTGAAGCAGATCGCTGTCGAGGGTTTCCTGACTGAAAATGCACAACAACTGTAAACGCTGAGGATATTTGTCTTTCAGGTCTGCCAGTGCCTGGCGAAACATCATGCTCTGGCTGGTACGGTTACCGTAGATCAGGGTGAACTGACTTTCAGGCTCGGTTTGTAAAGTGGTGGCGATAATCGCCAGCATTGGCGTAATACCTGATCCTGCTGCAATTGCCAGATAGCGCCCCTGGCGTTCGGCCTGCGGCTGATAGCCGAAATGCCCCTGCGGCACCATGACCTCCAGCGTCATACCCTGGCGGATGTGTTCGCGGGCATAGCGGGAGAAACGTCCGCCTTCAATGGCTTTCACCGCCACACTAATTTCGCCAGGCAGATAGCTGCGGCAAATGGAGTAACAACGGCGTAATTCTTCACCATCAAAGCTGGCTTTTAAGGTCAAATGTTGACCGGGGCGAAAGCGATACGCCTCCTGCAAAGGCTGGGGCACCGCAAAGGTAATGGTCACCGCATCACGGGTTTCCGACTCGACTTTTGCCACTGTTAAGGAATGAAACGTTGTCATGGCATCCTCAAATACATTTGAAATAATCGAAAGGTTCGCGGCAACTATCGCAGCGGTACAATGCTTTGCAGGCCGTGGAACCAAATTCACTGATAAGTGTGGTATGGACGCTGGCGCAGCGCGGGCAACGTACTTCTGGCGGCAAATGGGCATGGCAACTGTGTCCGGCGGGCGGGCTAATGCCATACTCTCGCAGACGCTCACGGGCATCGGGGGTCATCCAGTCGGTGGTCCATGCCGGGTCGAGTTGCAGCACAACCTGAACGGGGGTAAACCCGTTGGTTGTCATTGCCTCACGTATCGCGCCAATCAAATGTTCCGTTGCCGGACAACCGGAATATGTCGGCGTAAAGCCGATCACCCATCCTTCTCCCATCTGTGTCACATTACGCACCATGCCTAAATCAGTAATGGTCAGCACCGGGATCTCCGGGTCCGGGATCTGGCTGAGTAGCGCCCATATCTCATGAACCTGTGGCGGTGCAATGGTGGCCAGACGTTGCATACCCATCTCCTCTGTTACCATTGCTGACCGGGCAAGACACGCTGGAGATACTGCATTTCTGCCAGCATGGGTCCAAGGTGTTCGGTATGCAGTCCTTTTTTACCGCCAGTGCGATACGCCTGCTCTTGCGGTACGTTCAATGTGGCTTCGTTGATCCCGGCAAAAACTTCGGCTTCCCACGCTGCGCGTAAAGTGCGTGGATCAACCGCAATACCCTCTTCACTCAGTGCAATATCAATCTCGTCGGCATCGAACAGTTCGGCGGTAAAACGCCACAACTTGTTGATGGCCTGCTGCATCTTTTGCCCTGATACGTCAGTACCATTGCCCAGTCGCTCCAGCCAGCCACGACTAAAACGCAGGTGATAGCGCGCTTCTTTAATTGCTTTGGCAGAAATCGCCGCCAGTTGCGGATCACGGCTTTCCATCAGACGGGTAAAGAGCGCCACATGCCATGCATCGATGAAATACTGGCGTGCAATGGTGTCGGCAAAATTGCCGTTTGGTTGTTCAACCAACAATAAGTTGCTGAACTGGCGCTCGTCTCGGGTGAAGGCCAGGGTATCTTCATCGCCTTCTCCCGCTAATTCAGCGGCATACGATAAGAAGTTGCGTGCCTGACCTAATAAATCGAGGCCAATGTTTGCCAGTGCGAGATCGATTTCCAGTTCCGGTGCGTGACCGCACCATTCACCCAACCGCTGGGAGAGCACCAGGCAGTTATCGCCCAGGCGCAAGGTGTAAGCCGTTAACTGATTCATTTCCGACCTCACATGTGCTCAATGCCATCAGGGATGGTGTAAAACGTTGGATGGCGATAGACCTTGCTTTCAGCCGGATCAAAAAATTCACCGCGTTCTTCCGGTTGCGAGGCAACAATTTCACTCGCCTTCACCACCCAAATTGAACATCCTTCGCTACGACGGGTGTAAGCATCACGGGCATTTTCCAGTGCCATCCGCTCATCGGCAGCATGTAAACTGCCAACATGGCGGTGTGATAAGCCCTGTTTGCCACGCACGAAAACTTCGTATAACGGCCAGTAAACATTACTCATTTTGAATCTCCTTATGCGACCTTACGGGCATGTTGTTTTTGTGCATGGGCCAGCGCTGCTTCCCGTACCCAGGTACCTTCTTCCCAGGCTTTACGTTTGGCGTCGAGCCTCTCCTGATTACAAATTCCGCGACCGTTAATTACTTCGTTAAACTCCTGCCAGTCGATCTCACCAAAGCGGTAGTGACCGCTTTCAGTGTCAAAATGCAGATCCGGGTCAGGAACGGTCATACCGAGCATTTCAACCTGTGGAACGGTGTTATCCACGAAACGCTGGCGGAGTTCGTCGTTGGTGAAACGTTTGATTTTCCAGGTGAGACTTCTGGCGCTGTTTGGCGAGTTATCATCGTTTGGCCCGAACATCATTAAGGCTGGCCACCAGAAACGGTTAATGGCGTCTTGCAACATCTGCTTTTGAGCTTCGCTGCCCTGCGCCAGTGCCATGCAGGCTTCAAACCCCTGACGCTGGTGAAAACTCTCTTCTTTGCAGATTTTCACCATTGCTCTGGCATACGGGCCATAAGAAGTGCGGCATAACGCCACCTGATTGACGATCGCTGCGCCATCCACCAGCCAGCCGATAACACCGATATCAGCCCAACTCAATGTCGGATAATTAAAGATGGAGGAATATTTCATCCGTCCGTCGAGCATTTTTTGGTAGATGTCTTCTCTGGCGCAGCCCAGTGTTTCGGCGGCGCTATAGAGATACAGACCATGACCGGCTTCATCCTGCACTTTGGCCAACAGAATGGCTTTACGCCGCAAGGTTGGTGCGCGAGTGATCCAGTTACCTTCAGGCAACATACCAACAATCTCGGAGTGCGCATGCTGCCCAATCTGGCGGATCAATGTCTTTCGGTAAGCATCGGGCATCCAGTCCTGTGGCTCGATAGCCGTTTCCTGGGCTATCCGTTGCTCAAAGCGTTCTTCTTGGGTCACGTCATCACCTTTACGATTCCAGTTTTCGTGAATTAATTAAAAACACGAATCACATTGTTTTATGAAAGTTACACAATAGTTAAGTAAAATCACAAATTTTGTATGTTTGAACTGTGACGGATTTCGCACCCTATTTTTATAAATCATTATTTATCAGTGCATTAATGTTTTCCGCAGTTGCTATACAGATCGCATAGTTAACATTTCGTTAAAAGATCCCTTGCTTTTTATGATTCGCGATTTAACTATTAGCAACAGAAATGTGAAACATCTGGAGAGTAGCGATGCAGCAGTTAGCCAGTTTCTTATCCGGTACCTGGCAGTCTGGCCGGGGCCGTAGCCGTTTGATTCACCACGCTATTAGCGGCGAGGCGTTATGGGAAGTGACCAGTGAAGGTCTTGATATGGCGGCTGCCCGCCAGTTTGCCATTGAAAAAGGTGCCCCCGCCCTTCGCGCTATGACCTTTATCGAACGTGCGGCGATGCTTAAAGCGGTCGCTAAACATCTGCTGAGTGAAAAAGAGCGTTTCTATGCTCTTTCTGCGCAAACAGGCGCAACGCGGGCAGACAGTTGGGTTGATATTGAAGGTGGCATTGGGACGTTATTTACTTACGCCAGCCTCGGTAGCCGGGAGCTGCCTGACGATACGCTGTGGCCGGAAGATGAATTGATCCCCTTATCGAAAGAAGGTGGATTTGCCGCGCGCCATTTACTGACCTCAAAGTCAGGCGTGGCAGTGCATATTAACGCCTTTAACTTCCCCTGCTGGGGAATGCTGGAAAAGCTGGCACCAACGTGGCTGGGCGGAATGCCAGCCATCATCAAACCAGCTACCGCGACGGCCCAACTGACTCAGGCGATGGTGAAATCAATTGTCGATAGTGGTCTTGTTCCCGAAGGCGCAATTAGTCTGATCTGCGGTAGTGCTGGCGACTTGTTGGATCATCTGGACAGCCAGGATGTGGTGACTTTCACGGGGTCAGCGGCGACCGGACAGATGCTGCGAGTTCAGCCAAATATCGTCGCCAAATCTATCCCCTTCACTATGGAAGCTGATTCCCTGAACTGCTGCGTACTGGGCGAAGATGTCACCCCGGATCAACCGGAGTTTGCGCTGTTTATTCGTGAAGTTGTGCGTGAGATGACCACAAAAGCCGGGCAAAAATGTACGGCAATCCGGCGGATTATTGTGCCGCAGGCATTGGTTAATGCTGTCAGTGATGCTCTGGTTGCGCGATTACAGAAAGTCGTGGTCGGTGATCCTGCTCAGGAAGGCGTGAAAATGGGCGCACTGGTAAATGCTGAGCAGCGTGCCGATGTGCAGGAAAAAGTGAACATATTGCTGGCTGCAGGATGCGAGATTCGCCTCGGTGGTCAGGCGGATTTATCTGCTGCGGGTGCCTTCTTCCCGCCAACCTTATTGTACTGTCCGCAGCCGGATGAAACACCGGCGGTACATGCAACAGAAGCCTTTGGCCCTGTCGCAACGCTGATGCCAGCACAAAACCAGCGACATGCTCTGCAACTGGCTTGTGCAGGCGGCGGTAGCCTTGCGGGAACGCTGGTGACGGCTGATCCGCAAATTGCGCGTCAGTTTATTGCCGACGCGGCACGTACGCATGGGCGAATTCAGATCCTCAATGAAGAGTCGGCAAAAGAATCCACCGGGCATGGCTCCCCACTGCCACAACTGGTACATGGTGGGCCTGGTCGCGCAGGAGGCGGTGAAGAATTAGGCGGTTTACGAGCGGTGAAACATTACATGCAGCGAACCGCTGTTCAGGGTAGTCCGACGATGCTTGCCGCTATCAGTAAACAGTGGGTGCGCGGTGCGAAAGTCGAAGAAGATCGTATTCATCCGTTCCGCAAATATTTTGAGGAGCTACAACCAGGCGACAGCCTGTTGACTCCCCGCCGCACAATGACAGAGGCCGATATTGTTAACTTTGCTTGCCTCAGCGGCGATCATTTCTATGCACATATGGATAAGATTGCTGCTGCCGAATCTATTTTCGGTGAGCGGGTGGTGCATGGGTATTTTGTGCTTTCTGCGGCTGCGGGTCTGTTTGTCGATGCCGGTGTCGGTCCGGTCATTGCTAACTACGGGCTGGAAAGCTTGCGTTTTATCGAACCCGTAAAGCCAGGCGATACCATCCAGGTGCGTCTCACCTGTAAGCGCAAGACGCTGAAAAAACAGCGTAGCGCAGAAGAAAAACCAACAGGTGTGGTGGAATGGGCTGTAGAGGTATTCAATCAGCATCAAACCCCGGTGGCGCTGTATTCAATTCTGACGCTGGTGGCCAGGCAGCACGGTGATTTTGTCGATTAATCGGTGAATGAAGGGCAACGGCGAATAGTTGCCCTTTTATTTCACTAAGTTTTGTGACGTTGTCACATTATGCATGATGTGTACATCTATTTTCAGGGCATCCACTGTATGAAAAGCTGGCACACCTGCCAAACAACCTGGCAGGTGCAGGCAATCCCCTTTGCATCAGTACTGATAATGTGAACCTGACTAAACCGCCCACAGAGCGCGGTTGCTAACAAGAACACAACATCTGACGAGGTTAATAATGGGAAGCCCCTCTCTGTATTCTGCCCGTAAAACAACCCTGGCGTTGGCAGTCGCCTTAAGTTTCGCCTGGCAAGCGCCGGTATTTGCCCACGGTGGTGAAGCGCATATGGTGCCAATGGATAAAACGCTTAAAGAATTTGGTGCCGATGTGCAGTGGGACGACTACGCCCAGCTCTTTACCCTGATTAAAGATGGCGCGTACGTGAAAGTGAAGCCTGGTGCGCAAACAGCAATTGTTAATGGTCAGCCTCTGGCACTGCAAGTACCGGTAGTGATGAAAGACAATAAAGCCTGGGTTTCTGACACCTTTATTAACGATGTTTTCCAGTCCGGGCTGGATCAAACCTTTCAGGTAGAAAAGCGCCCTCACCCACTTAATGCGCTAACTGCGGACGAAATTAAACAGGCCGTTGAAATTGTTAAAGCTTCCGCGGACTTCAAACCCAATACCCGTTTTACTGAGATCTCCCTGCTACCGCCAGATAAAGAAGCTGTCTGGGCGTTTGCGCTGGAAAACAAACCGGTTGACCAGCCGCGCAAAGCCGACGTCATTATGCTCGACGGCAAACATATCATCGAAGCGGTGGTGGATCTGCAAAACAACAAACTGCTCTCCTGGCAACCCATTAAAGACGCCCACGGTATGGTGTTGCTGGATGATTTCGCCAGTGTGCAGAACATTATTAACAACAGTGAAGAATTTGCCGCTGCCGTGAAGAAACGCGGTATTACTGATGCGAAAAAAGTGATTACCACGCCGCTGACCGTAGGTTATTTCGATGGTAAAGATGGCCTGAAACAAGATGCCCGGTTGCTCAAAGTCATCAGCTATCTTGATGTCGGTGATGGCAACTACTGGGCACATCCCATCGAAAACCTGGTGGCGGTCGTTGATTTAGAACAGAAAAAAATCGTTAAGATTGAAGAAGGTCCGGTAGTTCCGGTGCCAATGACCGCACGCCCATTTGATGGCCGTGACCGCGTTGCTCCGGCAGTTAAGCCTATGCAAATCATTGAGCCTGAAGGTAAAAATTACACCATTACTGGCGATATGATTCACTGGCGGAACTGGGATTTTCACCTCAGCATGAACTCTCGCGTAGGGCCGATGATCTCCACCGTGACTTATAACGACAATGGCACCAAACGCAAAGTCATGTACGAAGGTTCTCTCGGCGGCATGATTGTGCCTTACGGTGATCCTGATATTGGCTGGTACTTTAAAGCGTATCTGGACTCTGGTGACTACGGTATGGGCACGCTAACCTCACCAATTGCTCGTGGTAAAGATGCCCCGTCTAACGCAGTGCTCCTTAATGAAACCATCGCCGACTACACTGGCGTGCCGATGGAGATCCCTCGCGCTATCGCGGTATTTGAACGTTATGCCGGGCCGGAGTATAAGCATCAGGAAATGGGCCAGCCCACGTCAGTACCGAACGCCGGGAGTTAGTGGTGCGCTGGATCAGTACAGTGGGTAACTATGACTACATTTTTGACTGGATCTTCCATGAAAACGGCACTATTGGCATCGATGCCGGTGCTACGGGCATCGAAGCGGTGAAAGGTGTTAAAGCGAAAACCATGCACGATGAGACGGCGAAAGATGACACGCGCTACGGCACGCTTATCGATCACAATATCGTGGGTACTACACACCAACATATTTATAATTTCCGCCTCGATCTGGATGTAGATGGCGAGAATAACAGCCTGGTGGCGATGGACCCAGTGGTAAAACCGAATACTGCCGGTGGCCCACGCACCAGTACCATGCAAGTTAATCAGTACAACATCGGCAATGAACAGGATGCCGCACAGAAATTTGATCCGGGCACGATTCGTCTGTTGAGTAACCCGAACAAAGAGAACCGCATGGGCAATCCGGTTTCCTATCAAATTATTCCTTATGCAGGTGGTACTCACCCGGTAGCAAAAGGTGCCCAGTTCGCGCCGGACGAGTGGATCTATCATCGTTTAAGCTTTATGGACAAGCAGCTCTGGGTAACGCGTTATCATCCTGGCGAGCGTTTCCCGGAAGGCAAATATCCGAACCGTTCTACTCATGACACCGGTCTTGGACAATACAGTAAGGATAACGAGTCGCTGGACAACACCGACGCCGTTGTCTGGATGACCACCGGCACCACACATGTGGCCCGCGCCGAAGAGTGGCCGATTATGCCGACCGAATGGGTACATACTCTGCTGAAACCATGGAACTTCTTTGACGAAACGCCAACGCTAGGGGCGCTGAAGAAAGATAAGTGATTGTTTCAGACAAAAAAACGGCACCAGGTGCCGTTTTTTACTTATGAGCGAACCAGATTAATACCGTACACACACCGACTTAGTTTCACACCAACCGTCCAGCCAGTCGGGGCCAAAATCACGGCCCGTTCCTGACTGCTTCATCCCACCAAACGGTAAGTTAGCGTCAATTAAGGTATGGCTGTTTACCCACACCGTCCCTGCCTGTAAGCGATCGCTATATTCCAGAGCCTGGGAGAGATTTTGCGTCCAGACACTGGCAGTTAAGCCATATTCCGTGTCGTTTGCCAGTTGTAACGCCTCTTCTCCATCCGCTACTCGCACCAGGTTTACCACCGGACCAAACACCTCTTCACGAGTTAAGCGCAATTTAGCATCGGGATTTACCACCAGCGTTGGCGCAACATAATACCCCTCTCTGGCTGGTCCATTCGACCCGCGAATCAGCTCTGCTTGCTGTGCCTGCGCATCGTCGAGGAATGAACACACTTTGTCGCAGTGCGCACGAGAAACCAAAGGGTTAATCTGTGCAACAGGTGACATCCCCGGTCCCACTTGCAACGATTTTACCGCCTGCTCAAATCCACTAACCAGCGTGTCAAACAACGGCGCTTCAATATAAATTCGCGAACTGGCGGCGCATACTTGCCCTTGATTCAGGAAGCTTCCGGTCATCAAGCCTTCAATAACCCATTGCGGATCAGCATCTTTTAATACAATTGCCGGGTTTTTACCGCCCAGTTCCAGCGTTACACGCGTTAAGTGATCAGCAGCAGTTCTGGCAATACCTTTTCCCGTCGCGGTTGAACCGGTAAAACTGATTTTCGCAACATGAGGATGTGACGTCAGGGCCGCGCCGCATACAGCACCTGACCCGGTGACGACATTAAAAACGCCATCAGGGATACCAGCCTCGCTGGCCAGTTCCGCCACGCGCAACATCGTCAGTGGCGTGGTTTCCGAAGGCTTAATCACGATTGAACAGCCTGCTGCCAGTGCTGGCATCACCTTCCACATACCAATCATCAACGGAAAGTTCCATGGCACAATTCCCGCCACTACGCCAACCGGCTCTTTACGCGTCCAGGCCTGATAACGCGCCCCCTGGGGTAAGGGAATCGACAAGTCCAGCGTTTTACCCGCGATTTTGGTCGTTAACCCGGCGGTATAACGCATCCAGTTCAGCGTACAGCCCACTTCAAAAGCACGGGAAATGGCAATTGACTTGCCTTGCTCCAGGGTTTCCAGTTGCGCCAGCTCCTCACTGTGCTGCTCCACCAGATCAGCAAAACGTAGCAGAATACGTTCACGCTCTGCGGGTAATCGCCCGGCCCAGCGACGCGAGACAAAGGCCCGCCAGGCAGACATGACTGCGTTATCTACATCCGCTTCGTTGGCATCAGCAGTAGACGCAATTTCTTGCCCGGTGGCCGGATCAAAGATCGCCAACCGTTTTTCACTTTGTGCGGGGCCAGGACGACCATCAATATAAAGACCGTGTTGACGATCGAGAAACTGTTGGACCTGGCTTAATACTGCTACATGCGGCTCTGTCATCACTTTTCCTTATTATTTACCCAGTGTGATTTCAGTGTACGCAGCGACAAGAAAAGTCACTTTTTTCGCTGTGACATTCGCTTTGTCAGCTGTGACAAGCTCCGCAAATCGTGACAATAACCGCTTATGTCTCTATGCCTGACAAGACTTATTTCCTATAGTCAGGCTCATTAGCTTCGTTTATTGCAACACAAATGCAACAATAAAAATACATTTCACAGAGCGAAAACGTGCCATGAACCCCGCAGTGGATAATGAGTTTCAGCAATGGCTTTCCCAAATCAATCAGGTATGCGGAAATTTTACCGGACGCCTGCTGACTGAGCGTTACACGGGTGTACTGGACACGCATTTTGCCAAAGGACTAAAGCTGAGTACCGTGACAACCAGCGGGGTGAATTTATCCCGCACCTGGCAGGAAGTAAAAGGCAGCGACGATGCCTGGTTTTACACCGTTTTTCAGCTTAGTGGTCAGGCAATAATGGAGCAGGATGAGCGTCAGGTGCAGATTGGCGCTGGCGATATTACGTTACTCGATGCCTCACGCCCCTGTTCGCTTTACTGGCAGGAGTCTTCTAAACAGATTTCATTACTTTTGCCACGCACTCTGCTGGAACAATATTTTCCCCATCAAAAACCTGTCTGCGCAGAAAGACTGGACGCTGACTTACCCATGGTGCAACTCAGTCATCGCCTGTTACAGGAGAGCATGAATAATCCGGCACTTTCTGAAACAGAAAGTGAAGCTGCGCTACAGGCGATGGTGTGTCTGCTGCGCCCGGTACTTCATCAGCGGGAATCTGTTCAACCTCGTCGTGAACGTCAGTTTCAAAAAGTGGTTACGTTGATAGACGATAATATTCGCGAAGAGATATTACGCCCGGAGTGGATAGCCGGAGAGACAGGTATGTCAGTACGTAGTTTGTACCGAATGTTTGCCGATAAAGGTTTGGTAGTCGCGCAATATATTCGTAACCGTCGTCTCGATTTTTGTGCAGATGCGATTCGCCATGCCGCAGATGATGAAAAACTGGCAGGCATCGGCTTTCATTGGGGATTTTCTGACCAGAGTCATTTTTCAACGGTATTTAAGCAACGCTTTGGGATGACGCCAGGCGAGTATCGACGTAAATTCCGCTAACTAATTGGCGTTGCATGTACTGCAACGCCAATTAGTTAAAACAGATATTTGACTATGCATTTTTCAGGGCAAAAGGCAATTTGACAGGAGTTTTTGAATATTCACCTTGTTTCAGGAAAATAGATCAATCGCCTTCTCCTGTAGCGTTATCCCGATATTGCGGTTTTGCTATTAAAATTTTCGCACCCATTTACCGTTTATCCCTTGTACATATTCCCCCGGTTTGGCCCGAGCTACGAGCTTTTGCCCGGCGAGTTTCGCGATATCATCTACCGACACATTATTTTGCTTTGCCAGTTGTTGGTAACTCGCTTTACGTTCGGCATTAATGTCGGCTACTAATTTCTCTGTTTCAGCATCCGTTTTCAGCGCAACCAGATAACCGTAAAATGTTTCACCTACCCGCCCCTGAGTTCTGGCTTCATCCAGAGTCAATGCCATTACATTGCTGCTTACCAGCCCAACAAGAAACGCACAAAGAAGTAATGTTTTCTTCATCATCACCTCAGAAAAGATCGCTACGAGTTTCAAGCAGCTCTTCGACATCTTTGTCTGCCTTGATGATGATCTCATGCTCAATTTTAACGTTCATATTGATAGTGATCGGTTCCTTAGGTGCAGCGACTTCAATGCGAGGCGTACAGCCAACCAGCATAAAAGATGACGTCAACGCAGCCAGTAAAATTTTCATTGTTTTTCCTCACACTCTTTTCCTTGCGGACAGTCATTTCCCGGCAGACGTACGTTCTGCTCCAACCATGCCTGGAGATTATCGCCAAAGCGTAAACTGCGCCACAGCGTAAAAATATTCTCTTCATGATGGTAATTAAGGTTTACCGTACCGCTTTTACCATCAACGCGACTGGTACCTGTAATGTTGGCCTGCATGGTTAATAAACCGAGATTATCTAAGTTAATTTTTGTCGATGACCGGCTAATTTCCATATAGCGCAACCAGTTAATTGCTGAACCCGCAGTCATATTGTCTTTCACCACCGCATCTGCGGTGTCTTTATCCAGCCGCAAGGTCATTGGCCCGCTATTCGCCAGCCAGCCATCTTTCACAATCCATTTTTCATTGTTCAGCCATAACGGCAGTGCACCACTAAATGCCCCGGACATGGCGAATTGTTTCGGATTGACGGCGCTAACCAGTTCGCTGGATGAGAGATTATTCAGCCGCAACAGCGCCGGGTCATGTTGCGGCATACGTAATTGTTTCATCAGTACGTTACCGCCTAACACATCGACGCTAACATCAGTCAACAGCAAGGGTTCTTCTTCAGTCCACGGATAACGCCCTTGCAAATCAGCCGTAATATTTTTCGCTGTCACCAGATTAATCACTTCGGCAATTCGCAACGTAACGGGGCCGCGAGTCCCCAGATGCCAGGCTCCATCGGCAAAACGGAAAGGCAGGACAAAATCGACACCGTTAACCTGATTATCTGGCATCCAGGCACTACCGCCTTTCAACACGCCGTGTCCTCCCGCGCGGAATCCTTGTTCAGGCGCAGCAGAAAATGCAACCTGAGCATACAGTTCACCATCGCGTAAGTTCATCTTCCAGTCGGGTGGCACCAGCGGCTGGAATACGGTCAGTGATTGTTTAGGCCACCAGGCGTTACCGCGCAGACGAATACCGTCCCAGCGACCATTTACCCGAACCGGGCCAATCTCACCAGCATGTAAATCGCCTTTAAAGAGGAAATAGGTAGGATCGCGCCCATCGACGCTAAATTTTAAGGTTGATGGCGGTAACACACTGCCGCCAGTGAACAGCGTTTGCCCGGCGTCCAGTGACAGCGCGCCGCTAAAGGAGGGATGCTGTGCGTCACGTACCCAGACGATGGGCTTGTCGAGAATTAATCGCGGCTTTTCTACCGTCATCGTACCGTATTGTAACTGGTCGAAACCGGTGGAGAGATCGGTCAGCGTAATCGTGCTGTCATGCCACTCACCTTTTCCTGCGACATCCCAGGTGGCATTCATCGGTGTAAAACTCCCTTTTCCCCAGTAGCGCCACTGCCAGCGGCCAGCGTCAGGGAGAAAATCATTCGCCAGCCCATCCATATGCAGCACGAAATCGCCCAGTTCATTTTCATGCGCCTGCAAGATGGCCTGCAAACGTCCGTCAACACCACGTTGGGTGACTTTTACACCCGCTAAAGGCCAGCGGATTTCATCGATGTCCAGCGAATCGATGACTCTTCCCTTTGAACGAAGTAACGCGCCTGGCTCAAAGGTCAGCGTTGGGTCAGACAGACTTCCACTTAGCTGCGCAGGTAAACGGGCATATAAAATGAGGTCCGCCTGTTTCGCTTCACCGGTCAGCTGCAGAGGCAGCTGACTGTTATCCATGCTTAATTTTCCTGGGCCAAAATTAAGCACCGCGTTGCCCTTACCCGCTTGCCCCTGGGTCAGCACACTCAGTCGTCCGCTGACCAGAGCGTTCTCAAGCCCTGCCTGCCAGTTGTCGACTTTGACACCCAGTCGGCCACTCAAAGGAAAACCTGCATACGGCCAGCTCCAGCGACCATCGCTTACGGTCAATTGTTGACGAGTAATTTGCCACGGCAAATCGAGCAACGGATCGCCGTTATCCCGTGCCAGCACGATCAATTGCCCGCTATTTTCCTGCCAGTCCAGCTCGGCATCCACCAGTGACGGTTCCTGCGGCAAGTTTAACGTCGCAGTAGCATGCCCACTTACAGGAAGTCCATCCGGCACGAGCGGCATAGCAAATTCCCCCACCAGTTTTACCGGCGGCTGATTTTCAAACGCGACGACATCCAGTTCGCTGACTGTAAGTTGTTGCCCTTTCAGCTGGCCTTGAAATTTAACTTTTTCGCCCTGATAACGCAGTTGCTGGATATCAGAGGTTAATGCGAGAGAGAGTTTTCCCTGCCATTCCTGCCAGGGAGAAAAAATCAGTTTATCGATATTGATCCAGGTGTTAGGCAGCATGGCCTGCCACTGCGCGAGTGTTTTTGGAGCGGCTGGCGATTGCTCCGTCTGCGGCAATTTCGCCAGACAAGCAGAATCAAGTTCTACCGTGCCGACGTTCAATAACCAGCGGCTGGGATGTGAAAGGCTGGCGTTGGTGATATGCGCAAGCTGACAATCTCCCACCAGATAACGGAGATCGGGAATGATTAAACCTTTACGCGTAATGCGTGGGCTTTCATCTAATGCAATACGTGTCCCGAGCGGTAGCCAGATGCCCGCCAGCGTGGGAACCCACAGCCCGAGCGTCATCAGCAGCGTCAACGGCACAAGAATAATCAGTAATAACAGCGCGAGAACGGCTTTATATTTACCCAGCATGGGTAGTTAATATCCTGATTTAGCGAAAAATTAAGCATTCAATACGGGTATTGTGGCATGTTTAACCGTTCAGTTGAAGGTTGCGCCTACACTAAGCATAGTTGTTGATGAATTTTTCAATATCGCCATAGCTTTCAATTAAATTTGAAATTTTGTAAAATATTTTTAGTAGCTTAAATGTGATTCAACATCACTGGAGAAAGTCTTATGAAACTCGCCGTTTATAGCACAAAACAGTACGACAAGAAGTACCTGCAACAGGTGAACGAGTCCTTTGGCTTTGAGCTGGAATTTTTTGACTTTCTGCTGACGGAAAAAACCGCTAAAACTGCCAATGGCTGCGAAGCGGTATGTATTTTCGTAAACGATGACGGCAGCCGCCCGGTGCTGGAAGAGCTGAAAAAGCACGGCGTTAAATATATCGCCCTGCGCTGTGCCGGTTTCAATAACGTCGACCTTGACGCGGCAAAAGAACTGGGGCTGAAAGTAGTCCGTGTTCCAGCCTATGATCCAGAGGCCGTTGCTGAACACGCCATCGGTATGATGATGACGCTGAACCGCCGTATTCACCGCGCGTATCAGCGTACTCGTGATGCTAACTTCTCTCTGGAAGGTCTGACCGGCTTTACTATGTATGGCAAAACGGCAGGCGTTATCGGTACCGGTAAAATCGGTGTGGCGATGCTGCGCATTCTGAAAGGTTTTGGTATGCGTCTGCTGGCGTTCGATCCGTATCCAAGTGCAGCGGCGCTGGAACTCGGTGTGGAGTATGTCGATCTGCCAACCCTGTTCTCTGAATCAGACGTTATCTCTCTGCACTGCCCGCTGACACCGGAAAACTATCATCTGTTGAACGAAGCCGCCTTCGAACAGATGAAAAATGGCGTGATGATCGTCAATACCAGTCGCGGTGCATTGATTGATTCTCAGGCAGCAATTGAAGCGCTGAAAAATCAGAAAATTGGTTCGTTGGGTATGGACGTGTATGAGAACGAACGCGATCTATTCTTTGAAGATAAATCCAACGACGTGATCCAGGATGACGTATTCCGTCGCCTGTCTGCCTGCCACAACGTGCTGTTTACCGGGCACCAGGCATTCCTGACAGCAGAAGCTCTGACCAGTATTTCTCAGACTACGCTGCAAAACTTAAGCAATCTGGAAAAAGGCGAAACCTGCCCGAACGAACTGGTTTAATCTTGCCGCTCCCCTGCATTCCAGGGGAGCTGATTCAGATAATCCCCAATGACCTTTCATCCTCTATTCTTAAAATAGTCCTGAGTCAGAAACTGTAATTGAGAACCACAATGAAGAAAGTAGCCGCGTTTGTTGCGCTAAGCCTGCTGATGGCGGGATGTGTAAGTAATGACAAAATTGCTGTTACGCCAGAACAGCTACAGCATCATCGCTTTGTGCTGGAAAGCGTAAACGGTAAGCCCGTGACCAGCGATAAAAATCCGCCAGAAATCAGCTTTGGTGAAAAAATGATGATTTCCGGCAGCATGTGTAACCGCTTTAGCGGTGAAGGCAAACTGTCTAATGGTGAACTGACAGCCAAAGGGCTGGCAATGACCCGTATGATGTGCGCTAACCCGCAGCTTAATGAACTCGATAACACCATTAGCGAAATGCTGAAAGAAGGTGCACAAGTGGATCTGACCGCGAACCAGTTAACGCTGGCGACCGCAAAACAGACATTAACTTATAAGCTGGCGGATTTAATGAATTAATAGCTGCCACAGCTCCCGGCGGCAAGTGACTGTTCGCTACAGCGTTTGCCGTTGGGTAATGCACACATCCCAATCGCCGTACCATCCAGTTGACGGGCAACAGAAAGCGAACCGCCGATCATTGCACAATTTGCTTCTCCACTACTGGACATCGACGCTTTTAAACCTGGCGCTACGTGCGCGGCAGTCGCCTGCTGAACAGGTTCACTACTACACGCCGACAACAATAAAGCGGCACACCCTACCCAAAACGCTGCTCGCATCTTTTCTTCCTCTGATCTTCAAGCCAAACGACACCGCCATAAATAATAGGCAGCACAGAGGGCGGCGTCGAGAGCTGTCCTGCGCGTTGCCCCGCATTTTTACTTTTTTATGGCTATTTTTTTGCCCTCTGTTTGATCAAAACATTCATTACGCTGATGTGGGGGACACAAAAGCGAAAATGCAGAAGAAAGCCATTTGCTAAAATTGAAAGATTACTACTGGGCGCGCAGCAATTTCGTGCGCCCCTCATTTGCGCAATGTAAGGGTGTCATATGATTACTATTGACGGTAATGGCGCGGTTGCTTCGGTCGCATTTCGCACCAGTGAAGTTATCGCCATCTACCCTATTACCCCCAGTTCCACGATGGCAGAACAGGCTGATGCCTGGGCCGGAAACGGCTTAAAGAACGTTTGGGGAGACACACCACGCGTGGTTGAAATGCAGTCGGAAGCGGGTGCTATCGCTACCGTGCATGGCGCTTTGCAGACGGGTGCCCTTTCAACATCGTTTACGTCATCGCAGGGTTTGCTGCTGATGATCCCGACGCTGTACAAACTGGCAGGCGAACTAACACCGTTTGTCCTGCATGTAGCGGCACGTACCGTTGCCACACATGCACTCTCTATTTTTGGCGATCATTCCGACGTTATGGCGGTGCGCCAGACGGGTTGCGCGATGTTGTGTGCAGCAAACGTCCAGGAAGCGCAAGACTTTGCTCTCATTTCGCAAATCGCGACGCTGAAAAGCCGCGTGCCATTTATTCATTTCTTTGATGGTTTCCGCACGTCCCACGAAATCAATAAAATTGTCCCGCTGGCCGATGACACGATTCTTGATCTCATGCCGCAGGTCGAAATTGATGCTCATCGCGCCCGGGCACTCAACCCGGAACATCCGGTGATCCGCGGTACGTCCGCCAATCCTGACACTTATTTCCAGTCTCGCGAAGCCACCAACCCATGGTACAACGCGGTCTATGACCATGTTGAACAGGCGATGAATGATTTCTCTGCCGCGACAGGTCGTCAGTATCAGCCGTTTGAATATTACGGGCATCCGCAAGCGGAACGGGTGATTATCCTGATGGGCTCTGCCATTGGCACCTGTGAAGAAGTGGTTGATGAATTGCTAACCCGTGGCGAAAAAGTTGGCGTGCTGAAAGTTCGCCTGTACCGCCCCTTCTCCGCTAAACATTTACTGCAAGCTCTGCCGGGATCCGTACGCAGCGTGGCGGTACTGGACAGAACCAAAGAACCCGGTGCCCAGGCAGAACCGCTCTATCTGGATGTAATGACCGCACTGGCAGAAGCCTTTAATAATGGCGAGCGCGAAACTCTGCCCCGTGTCATTGGTGGGCGCTATGGTCTTTCATCCAAAGAATTTGGCCCAGACTGTGTACTGGCGGTATTTGCCGAGCTCAACGCGGCTAAACCGAAAGCGCGCTTTACGGTTGGTATTTACGATGATGTGACCAATCTGTCACTGCCGTTGCCGGAAAACACCCTGCCAAACTCGGCGAAACTGGAAGCCTTGTTTTATGGCCTTGGTAGTGATGGCAGCGTTTCCGCGACCAAAAACAATATCAAGATTATCGGTAATTCCACGCCGTGGTACGCACAGGGCTATTTTGTTTACGACTCCAAAAAGGCGGGCGGCCTGACGGTTTCTCACCTTCGAGTGAGCGAACAGCCGATTCGTTCCGCTTATCTCATTTCCCAGGCTGATTTTGTTGGCTGCCACCAGTTGCAGTTTATCGATAAATATCAGATGGCTGAGCGTTTAAAACCTGGCGGCATTTTCCTGCTCAACACGCCGTACAGCGCAGATGAAGTGTGGTCGCGCTTGCCGCAAGAAGTTCAGGCCGTGTTAAACCAGAAAAAAGCGCGCTTCTATGTGATTAACGCGGCGAAAATCGCCCGCGAATGTGGCCTGGCGGCCCGTATTAATACCGTCATGCAGATGGCTTTTTTCCATCTGACGCAAATTCTGCCTGGCGATAGCGCCCTCGCAGAATTGCAGGGTGCGATTGCCAAAAGTTACAGTAGCAAAGGCCAGGATCTGGTGGAACGCAACTGGCAGGCTCTGGCGCTGGCGCGTGAATCCGTAGAAGAAGTTCCGTTGCAACCGGTAAATCCGCACAGCGCCAATCGACCGCCAGTGGTTTCCGATGCCGCCCCTGATTTCGTGAAAACCGTAACCGCTGCGATGCTCGCCGGGCTTGGTGACGCCCTCCCCGTTTCGGCGCTGCCGCCAGACGGCACCTGGCCGATGGGCACTACGCGCTGGGAAAAACGCAATATCGCCGAAGAGATCCCCATCTGGAAAGAGGAACTCTGTACCCAATGTAACCACTGCGTTGCCGCTTGCCCACACTCAGCTATTCGCGCAAAAGTGGTGCCGCCTGAAGCGATGGAAAACGCCCCTGCCAGCCTGCATTCGCTGGATGTGAAATCGCGTGATATGCGCGGGCAGAAATATGTCTTGCAGGTGGCACCGGAAGATTGCACCGGTTGTAACCTGTGCGTCGAAGTTTGCCCGGCGAAAGACCGTCAGAATCCAGAGATTAAAGCCATCAATATGATGTCTCGCCTGGAACATGTCGAAGAAGAGAAAATCAATTACGATTTCTTCCTCAACCTGCCAGAAATCGACCGTAGCAAACTGGAACGTATTGATATTCGTACATCGCAGCTGATTACACCGCTGTTTGAATATTCAGGTGCTTGCTCCGGTTGTGGCGAGACGCCGTATATTAAATTACTGACTCAGCTCTATGGCGACCGGATGTTGATCGCTAACGCCACTGGCTGTTCTTCAATTTATGGCGGTAACCTGCCCTCTACACCGTATACCACCGATGCCAACGGTCGTGGGCCGGCATGGGCGAACTCTCTATTTGAAGATAATGCCGAATTTGGCCTTGGTTTCCGCCTGACGGTCGATCAACACCGTGTCCGCGTGCTGCGTCTGCTGGATCAATTTGCCGATAAAATCCCGGCGGAATTACTGACGGCGTTGAAATCAGACGCCACGCCAGAGGTTCGTCGTGAACAGGTTGCAGCTTTACGCCAGCAACTCAACGATGTTGCCGAAGCACATGAACTGCTACGTGATGCAGATGCACTGGTGGAAAAATCAATCTGGCTGATTGGTGGTGATGGCTGGGCTTACGATATCGGCTTTGGCGGTCTGGATCATGTATTGAGTTTGACGGAAAACGTCAACATTCTGGTGCTGGATACGCAATGCTATTCCAACACCGGTGGTCAGGCGTCGAAAGCGACACCGCTGGGTGCAGTAACTAAATTTGGCGAGCACGGCAAACGTAAAGCGCGTAAAGATCTTGGCGTCAGTATGATGATGTACGGTCATGTTTATGTGGCGCAGATTTCTCTCGGCGCGCAGCTGAACCAGACGGTGAAAGCGATTCAGGAAGCGGAAGCGTATCCGGGGCCATCGCTGATCATTGCTTATAGCCCGTGTGAAGAGCATGGTTACGATCTGGCACTCAGCCACGACCAGATGCGCCAACTCACAGCTACCGGCTTCTGGCCGCTATATCGCTTTGATCCGCGTCGTGCCGATGAAGGCAAACTGCCGCTGGCCTTGGATTCACGCCCGCCGTCAGAAGCACTGGAAGAAACGTTACTTCACGAGCAACGTTTCCGTCGGCTGAATTCGCAGCAGCCAGAAGTGGCAGAACAGTTATGGAAAGATGCTGCAGCTGATTTGCAAAAACGCTATGACTTCCTGGCACAAATGGCCGGAAAAGCGGAAAAAAGCAACACCGATTAAATGCTCTGGATAAGGATTATCCAATTCTAAAAAAAAAGCCCGGACGACTGTTCGGGCTTGTCTTTTTATATGTTGGAAAATCAGTGGCAATGCAATGGCCCAACAGAAAATAAAATCTGTGACAATAAAGGCATATAACCCGCGCAGAATAACGTATAGCAAATTAAAAGTATAATTTTTATTTTGTATGTATTATCTTCGATACATTCACCAGACTTATTATCATTTCAGAGGAATTATTTGATTAAGGTTTTACTTAAGGCGTAACAAATGATATTTATCGGCTAACTGAACTTCTCCTTTAGGATGTTTTCACTCCCCGAAATGGGGATAAAAGGCAAATAAAATAACTAAAGGATTTATTCAATGAAAAGCAAAGTACTGGCACTTTTAATTCCTGCCCTGCTCGCCGCAGGTGCTGCACATGCAGCCGAAGTTTATAATAAAGACGGCAACAAATTAGATCTGTATAGCAAAGTTGATGGCCTGCATTATTTTTCTGATAATTCAGCGAAAGATGGCGACCAGAGCTATGCGCGTCTGGGTTTTAAAGGCGAAACCCAAATTAACGATCAACTCACTGGCTACGGTCAATGGGAATACAATATTCAGGCAAACAACACTGAATCTTCAAAAAACCAGTCATGGACCCGTCTGGCATTTGCCGGGCTGAAATTTGCAGATTACGGTTCTTTCGATTACGGACGTAATTATGGCGTAATGTACGACATCGAAGGCTGGACCGATATGCTGCCTGAATTTGGCGGTGACTCTTATACCAATGCAGACAACTTTATGACTGGTCGAGCCAATGGCGTCGCGACTTATCGTAATACTGATTTCTTCGGTCTGGTAAATGGTCTGAACTTCGCGGTGCAGTATCAAGATAACAACGAAGGAGCCAGTAATGGTCAGGAAGGCACCAACAACGGACGTGATGTTCGCCATGAAAACGGTGACGGCTGGGGTCTTTCCACAACATATGATTTAGGCATGGGCTTTAGCGCTGGTGCGGCATACACCTCTTCTGACCGCACCAATGACCAGGTTAACCATACTGCGGCGGGTGGTGATAAAGCAGACGCGTGGACTGCTGGGCTAAAATACGATGCTAACAATATTTACCTGGCAACCATGTATTCAGAAACGCGTAATATGACCCCGTTTGGCGACAGCGATTATGCTGTGGCAAACAAAACCCAGAATTTTGAAGTCACTGCACAGTACCAGTTTGATTTTGGTCTGCGTCCGGCAGTCTCTTTCCTGATGTCTAAAGGCCGTGACCTGCACGCTGCGGGTGGTGCAGACAACCCGGCAGGTGTTGATGATAAAGATCTGGTTAAATACGCCGATATTGGCGCGACTTACTATTTCAATAAAAACATGTCCACCTACGTTGACTATAAAATCAACCTGTTGGATGAAGATGACAGCTTCTACGCTGCCAATGGCATCTCTACCGATGATATTGTCGCTTTAGGTCTGGTTTATCAGTTCTAAATCCTCCTGCCCGCTGTTATGGCGGGCTTTTTCTGCTTATTCTTCCTCCTTTGATCTAAATTAAAAATGTGAACTCCGTCATTACACAAAAAGTGTCATCTGGCGTTACACTTTATGCGGATACTAAAACAGGAGGTTTTATGAACAGAACGATTCTTGTCCCTATCGATATTTCCGATTCAGAATTAACTCAACGCGTGATTAGCCACGTTGAGGAAGAGGCAAAGATTGATGATGCAGAGGTTCATTTCCTGACGGTAATACCTTCACTGCCCTACTATGCCTCTCTGGGTTTAGCGTATTCCGCAGAATTACCGGCAATGGATGACCTGAAAGCGGAAGCCAAATCGCAACTGGAAGAGATCATTAAAAAATTTAAACTGCCAACCGACAGAGTGCATGTCCATGTTGAGGAAGGCTCGCCCAAAGACCGCATTCTGGAATTGGCGAAGAAGATCCCCGCTCATATGATCATCATTGCTTCCCATCGACCGGATATCACCACTTATCTGCTCGGTTCCAACGCCGCAGCTGTAGTGCGTCACGCAGAGTGCTCCGTGCTGGTTGTGCGCTGACACTAACGCCCGCACATTGCTGCGGGCTTTTTGATTCATTTCGCAAATGTGCTGACATTTTCCCCTCTAATCCGTACCATACACGCCACAGTTTTTTATATCAGATTTCTTATGCTGGGCGTTCCGGCATGACGCATACTCTTCTGATGCCATATAACGAATTGAGTCGCTTTTAAATGTCGCAAAATCAAGAAATTAGTAAGAAAGAACAATACAACCTGAACAAATTACAAAAACGTCTGCGTCGTAACGTGGGCGAAGCCATTGCTGACTTCAATATGATTGAAGAAGGCGATCGCATCATGGTTTGCCTCTCCGGGGGTAAAGACAGCTATACCATGCTGGAGATTCTGCGCAATTTGCAGCAAAGCGCGCCAATCAATTTTTCGCTGGTGGCTGTTAACCTCGATCAAAAGCAACCGGGCTTCCCGGAACACGTTCTGCCCGAGTATCTTGAAAAGCTGGGCGTTGAGTACAAGATTGTTGAAGAGAATACTTACGGTATCGTGAAAGAGAAGATTCCAGAGGGCAAAACCACTTGCTCACTGTGTTCTCGCCTTCGTCGCGGTATCCTTTATCGTACCGCAACGGAACTGGGGGCGACGAAGATCGCGTTGGGTCACCATCGTGACGATATCCTGCAAACGTTGTTCTTAAATATGTTCTACGGCGGTAAGATGAAAGGTATGCCTCCGAAACTGATGAGCGATGATGGCAAACATATCGTTATTCGTCCGCTGGCCTACTGCCGCGAGAAAGATATTCAGCGATTTGCCGATGCAAAAGCGTTCCCGATTATTCCGTGCAACCTGTGCGGTTCACAGCCTAACCTGCAACGTCAGGTGATTGCTGACATGTTGCGTGACTGGGATAAACGTTATCCAGGGCGTATCGAGACGATGTTCAGCGCGATGCAGAATGTGGTGCCGTCGCATCTGTGCGATACCAACCTGTTCGATTTCAAAGGCATCACCCACGGTTCTGAAGTGGTTAACGGGGGTGATCTGGCGTTTGATCGCGAAGAGATCCCACTACAACCGGCGTGCTGGCAGCCAGAAGAAGATGAAAATCAGTTGGATGAGTTACGGCTGAATGTGGTTGAAGTGAAATAACCAGGATAGCGCCCGATGCGCAAGCGTATCGGGCTACTCTTATGGAGGCCGGATAAGACGCGGCCAGCGTCGCATCCGGCAATCCCGAATAAGATGTTTACTCTTGCACCCGGCAATTCAACATTTCATTATTTTAATAACCGCACCCGGCACGTTTTTCCTTTAATCTTCCCGCCCTGTAACTGTTTCCATGCTTTATGAGCAACAGCCTGACGGACCGCGACATAGACATGCGCCGGATGCACGGCGATTTTGCCAATATCTGCGCCATCAAGCCCGATATCTCCTGTCAGTGCACCTAATACATCACCCGGGCGCATTTTGGCTTTTTTCCCGCCATCGATACACAACGTTGCCATTTCTGCTTCCAGCGTCGCAATGGAACTATTAGCTGGCGGCGTTTGCCAGTTAAGTTTTATCTGCAACATGTCAGAAATGATATTGGCCCGCTGTGCTTCTTCCGGAGCACAGAAACTGATCGCCAGACCGCTATTTCCTGCACGAGCTGTACGACCGATGCGATGTACATGAACTTCAGGGTCCCACGCCAGCTCAAAGTTCACCACCAGCTCAAGCGATTTAATATCCAGACCACGCGCAGCAACATCAGTCGCGACCAGTACACGGGCGCTACCGTTAGCAAAACGTACCAGGGTCTGATCGCGATCGCGTTGCTCCAAATCGCCGTGTAATGACAATGCACTTTGCCCTACTTCATTCAGCGCGTCGCAGACAGCCTGGCAATCTTTTTTGGTATTGCAAAACACCACGCAAGAGGATGGCTGATGCAAGCTTAATAACCGTTGCAACAGAGGAATTTTGCCTTTGCTGGATGTCTCATAAAATTGTTGTTCAATGGGTGGCAAAGCATCTGTTGAGTCAATTTCAATCGCCAAAGGATCGCGTTGCACTCGTCCGCTGATTGCAGCGATGGCTTCCGGCCAGGTTGCCGAAAACAGAAGCGTCTGTCGAGATGCAGGCGCAAAACGGATGACATCATCAATGGCATCGCTAAATCCCATATCCAGCATGCGGTCGGCCTCATCCATCACCAGCGTATTCAACGCATCCAGTGATACCGTGCCTTTTTGCAGGTGATCCAGCAAACGCCCCGGCGTTGCCACGATAATATGCGGCGCATGTTGCAACGAATCACGCTGCATACCGAACGGTTGACCACCGCACAACGTCAAAATTTTGGTATTTGGCAGAAAACGCGCCAGCCGACGCAATTCACCTGCCACCTGATCCGCCAGTTCACGCGTAGGACACAGCACTAAAGCCTGGGTTTGAAATAGCGACGCATCAATTTGCTGTAACAAGCCGAGGCCAAAAGCCGCCGTTTTGCCGCTGCCGGTTTTCGCCTGCACGCGAACATCTTTTCCGGCAAGGATCGCCGGAAGCGCGGCGGCCTGCACCGGCGTCATGGTTAAATAACCCAACTCATTAAGGTTCGTGAGTTGGGCGGGAGGCAAAACATTCAGGGTAGAAAAAGCGGTCACAATCTATTCTCGTGGTCATCGACGCAAAGTTAGCAGGCGCGTATCCTCGCAGATCTACGCTCACGATGCGACAATTTAATCGGTTCTTCATCGGGTGGTGGGTCAGGCATGGGTTGCGGGCGAGGGATCGGATCGGGCACTGGAACAGGATCGCCAGGAATCGGTTCAGGGACAGGAATTTGCAAATAAATAAGTGTCGTCATATTTCCCTCTGGTCATTGGGTGGACTCTTAAAGGGTAGACGCTGATAAATAACAGGCAAAAAAAAGCCGACTCATCAAAGTCGGCGTCGTACGAATCAATTGTGCTATGCAGTAATTCAAAAAAGGAAGTAAGACAATATGGAGCGCAACGCCCATCGCTTGACGTTGCATTCACCTGCAAGAGAGATATTGCCCTGAATGGGTAGAGAGTTTATTGACTTCGCTCAAACTTTGCGGCGTTTTTGTATACAGACAGCCGGAAAAATTGCTTTTGTTACAACCATTTACTACGATGCAACCATAAAGCAACACCACCAATAAGAACAACTAACAGAATACAAAAAATTGAAAATCCGAATTGCCACCCGCCGCCAGGGATCCCACCAAGGTTGACGCCAAATAACCCGGTCAGAAAGGTACTGGGTAAAAAGACCATTGCCATCAACGACATTGTATAGGTACGACGAGCTAAATTTTCCTGCATCACCTGAGCGATTTCATCCGCCATCACGCCAGTCCGTGCTATACAGGCGTCGATTTCGTCAAGGCCGCGCCCAAGGCGATCGGCAATATCCTGCATCCGACGGCGTTGGTCATCGCTCATCCACGGCAAACGTTCACTGGCAAGACGAGCATAGACATCACGTTGCGGTGCCATATAGCGACGCATCACGATTAATTGTTTGCGCAGCAGAGCCAGGAATCCACGCGGTGGAATTTGCTGATCAAGGAGATTATCTTCAAGGTCGATAATTTTATCGTGCAGCTGCTCGATAAATTCGCTGGAATGATCGGTCAACGCATCGCACACATCCACCAGCCACCCTCCGCAATCGGTCGGACCCGTGCCCTCTTCCAGATCGCTCACCACATCGTCCAGCGCCAGCACTTTGCGTTGTCGGGTCGAAACAATTAACCGCCCGTCCATATATACACGCATGGCGACCAGTTGATCGGGGCGTTCATCGGTGCTGCCGTTTATACAGCGCAATGTAATAAGCGTGCCTTCACCGAGACGGCTGACTCGGGGCCGTGTGCTCTCGCCCGCCAGCGCATCACGTACGTTATTGGGAAGCAGCGGTGTTGTCGCCAGCCATTGGGCGCTATCATGGTGTACATAATTAAGGTGGAGCCAACAGGGATGCGCTTCATCAATCACATCTGTATTTTCCAGCGGTTTAACGCCGCCTCTACCATCCAGCATCCAGGCAAATACTGCATCCGGGACATTAACGTCCGATCCCTTAATCGCTTCCACAGTGCCTCCATCATCAACGCATTATTTTGTAGTCTAGCCTTCTGGCCCTGTTACGCAACATCTCATCACCCCATTACCCTGAAATGATTAATAAAATTCTGTCTAAATTGAATACAAAAAGCAAAATGCTTTTCCGTATACAAACCGTGTGAAGTGTTAAATAGCGTCTATCATTATCAGAATTATCTGATCATATGACGTGGCTTTTTTGCGATCGGATAGCAACAAAAATTGATAAAAATAACGGGATCTCAATGATTACGCACAACTTCAATACCCTGGACTTACTCACCAGTCCTGTCTGGATCGTTTCGCCCTTTGAGGAACAGTTAATTTATGCCAATAGCGCGGCGAAACTGTTGATGCAAGACCTCACGTTTAGTCAGCTACGAACCGGACCCTATTCCGTCTCCTCACAAAAAGAACTGCCGAAATACCTCTCCGATCTGCAAAACCAACACGATATTATCGAAATCCTCACTGTTCAGCGTAAAGAAGAGGAAACAGCATTGAGCTGTCGGCTTGTTTTGCGAAAGCTGACAGAAACAGAACCGGTGATTATTTTCGAAGGTATCGAAGCGCCGGCAACGCTGGGTTTAAAAGCCAGTCGCTCGGCAAATTATCAGCGCAAAAAACAAGGTTTTTATGCGCGCTTTTTTCTGACTAACTCTGCACCAATGTTGTTGATTGACCCGTCACGAGATGGACAAATCGTCGATGCTAACCTCGCCGCGCTCAATTTCTATGGTTATAACCATGAAACGATGTGCCAGAAACATACCTGGGAAATAAATATGCTCGGGCGTCGCGTCATGCCTATCATGCATGAAATCTCGCATTTACCCGGTGGTCATAAACCTTTGAATTTTGTTCATAAACTGGCGGATGGTTCGACTCGTCATGTGCAGACCTATGCCGGACCGATTGAAATTTATGGCGACAAGCTCATGTTATGTATTGTGCATGATATTACTGAGCAAAAACGGCTGGAGGAGCAGCTGGAACATGCTGCTCACCATGACGCGATGACCGGATTACTGAATCGGCGACAGTTTTATCACATTACGGAACCAGGCCAAATGCAGCATCTCGCCATCGCTCAGGATTACAGCTTGTTGCTCATCGACACCGATCGTTTTAAACACATTAACGATCTCTATGGGCATTCTAAAGGTGATGAGGTGTTATGCGCCCTCGCCCGCACCCTCGAAAGTTGCGCTCGCAAAGGCGATTTGGTGTTTCGTTGGGGAGGCGAAGAGTTTGTCTTATTGATACCAAGAACCCCACTGGATACCGCGCTTTCGCTGGCTGAAACTATCCGCGTAAGCGTGGCAAAAGTGAGTATTTCGGGCTTACCACGCTTTACCGTCAGCATTGGTGTGGCGCATCACGAAGGAAATGAAAGCATCGATGAACTGTTTAAACGCGTTGATGATGCTTTGTATCGGGCGAAAAATGATGGACGCAACCGCGTGCTGGCGGCATAAGCCGCGGATGCGTCTCGAGATCAACGACTGCGCTTAGCGTGGCGCTCCCAGTTTTCTTGCTTCGCCTGCGCCGTTTTACGTAGTGCGACGTAACACGCCCCGCTGCCGCCATGATGCGGTAGCGCGGTGCAATATGCCTGAACATCATCAAATTCGGTCAGCCAGCGCGCCACATAGCTGCGGACAATATTGGCATGCGATTTATCATCCCGCCCTTTACCATGAATAATCAGCACGTTACGCAAACCATCCGCCAGGGCTTGTTGAATAAAACTGAACACCATTTTGCGGCACTCTTCCACCGGCTGGCGCAAAAGATTCAGGCTCGCCTGTTGCGGATATTTACCACTGCGCAGCTTATCCAGCACCCCATGTTGCAACCCTTCCCGCCGAAACTCCAGCGGCTGACTTAGTGGGATGATGTCGAGAAATCCGGTGGTGAGGAAATTATCAAGCTGCAGTGTGTCGATACGCTGCGGCGCACGTTGGTTACGCGTTGGATGCCAGTGGACATCGGTAGCACGTTTCAGCGGCTGGACATCTTCCATGGCGTCAAGAAACAGCGATTTGTCGTCAAGGTTCATGTTACATCCTCCCGCAATTAAGAGCGCGATATGATAACCAGACCGGGTCGGTCCAACAACGTATTACCCAAATTTCCAGTAATAAGTTCCAAATATTGCCGATATTTTAAGCAAAATACTTATGCATGATTATTCATTCACGATATTAATAATGTAACTTATATTTTCGTGAAATCTGTCACTGAAGAAAATTGGCAACTAAAGGTTAAAACCGTTATAACACAGTCACCGGCGCAGAGGAGACAATGCCGGATTTAAGACGCGGATGCACTGCTGTGTGTACTGTAGAGTCTGGCGGATGTCGACAGACTCTATTTTTTTATGCAGTTTTAACTTTGCAGATAGCCGCATTCTCGCCGGAATTGCGTGATTAATGACGCGGTCAGTGGTGTCTGGCGACTATCACGCCGCTGAATCAAATAATAGGCCGCTTTCGGTAAAATTTCGCTAACCGGCAACATCACCAGCCCCTGTCCGTGCAAGGGATCGCAGCCCATTTCGTCAGGCAGTATGCTGAGAAAATCGCTTTTTGCCACCAGACTGATACAGGCTGAGAACGTCTCGCAGACTACACCGACCTGTGGCGTTTGCGCCTGATCGTCAAGCAATTCACTCAACTGTTTGTAGTAACTGCCGTGTGGCGTCGGCATTGTCCAGCTGTAATCCAGTAACTGTTTGATCGAACGGGCACCAATGGCGGGGTGTCCCGGGCGGCAAAAGATCGCGAATTGCTTTTCCAGTAATTTCTCAAAAGTAAATTCGTGGTCGTACGGTCCCTGATAATAGGTATTGATGGTGAAATCCAATTCTCCCTGACGCAATTCATTAATCATCGACACCAGTTGCCCTTCCATAATGCGTACTTTTACCTGCGGATGCTGCTGATGAAAACGAGATATGACAGCTGGCATCAGACTGCGGGAAATACTGGCCCCCATGCCGATATTAATCTGCCCTGCCAGTTGCCCTTGTCGTTGGCGAATATCCTCTTGGGCTGCGCGCAGCTCTTCAAGAATAAGACTGGCGTGCTGATAAAAACTTTCACCGGCATCAGTTAACGTCACGCCTTTACTACGGCGAAAAAAGAGTTGCGCCGCTAACCCTTCTTCCAGCTCCTGAATAGATTTACTCAGTGCCGGTTGCGACATATTCAACATTCGGCTCGCTCCGCGAATGCTGCCCTGACGAGCCACTTCAACAAAAGCCCGAATTTGATGAATTTTTACCTGAAAAGCCATGACGCCACCGATAACCGTTATTTATCAGACCAAAGAAACTGGCATCTACTTTAATGCAGATGATTGTGTCAGGGTAATTTATGAACGGTTAAAACTGTGAAAAATCAGTTAGTGATAAGTAAAAACTATCGCTACGTGAACCGGGTCACACTTTTTACTGATGACGGGAAAGGTTATGGAGTCTTTGAATCAATTTGTTAATTCGCTTGCCCCAAAATTATCGCACTGGCGACGTGATTTTCATCACTATGCAGAGTCTGGCTGGGTGGAATTCCGCACTGCCACCCTTGTTGCGGAAGAATTGCACCAGCTCGGCTATTCACTGGCGCTGGGCCGCGAAGTAGTTAATGAAAGTAGCCGGATGGGACTACCTGATGAACTCACTCTACAACGCGAATTCGAGCGCGCTCGTCAACAGGGTGCGCTAGCACAATGGATTGCGGTTTTTGAAGGTGGTTTCACGGGTATCGTCGCCACCCTGGATACCGGTCGCCCCGGTCCGGTGATGGCTTTCCGTGTCGATATGGACGCGCTGGATCTCAGTGAAGAGCAGGATGTCAGCCATCGCCCCTACCGCGACGGTTTTGCGTCATGTAACGCCGGAATGATGCATGCCTGTGGTCATGATGGACATACCGCCATTGGGCTTGGGCTGGCGCATACCCTTAAACAATTCGAGTCCGGACTACATGGCGTCATCAAACTGATTTTTCAGCCTGCAGAGGAAGGTACGCGTGGCGCGCGGGCGATGGTCGATGCAGGTGTCGTAGATGATGTTGATTATTTTACTGCCGTGCACATTGGCACTGGCGTACCTGCGGGCACCGTGGTGTGCGGCAGTGATAATTTTATGGCAACCACCAAATTTGACGCGCACTTCACCGGTACCGCCGCTCACGCAGGCGCAAAACCAGAAGACGGTCACAATGCCTTGTTGGCGGCAGCACAAGCCACTCTTGCACTGCATGCAATCGCCCCGCACAGCGAAGGAGCTTCCAGAGTAAACGTGGGCGTTATGCAGGCAGGAAGCGGTCGTAACGTTGTTCCTGCCTCGGCGTTGCTGAAAGTGGAAACACGCGGGGCCAGCGACGTCATTAATCAATATGTTTTTGACCGTGCACAACAAGCGATTCAGGGCGCAGCAACCATGTATGGTGTCGGCGTTGAAACTCGTCTGATGGGTGCAGCTACCGCCAGTTCTCCTTCGCCGCAATGGGTCGCATGGTTGCAAAGTCAGGCGGCTCAGGTCGCGGGGGTCAATCAGGCCATTGAACGTGTTGAAGCGCCTGCGGGTTCCGAAGATGCCACATTAATGATGGCCCGCGTGCAGCAACATCAAGGGCAAGCCTCCTACGTGGTGTTTGGCACACAGCTGGCGGCAGGTCATCACAACGAAAAATTCGATTTTGACGAGCAGGTTCTCGCTATTGCCGTCGAAACGCTGGCGCGCACCGCGCTCAATTTTCCCTGGACGCGAGGTATCTGATGCAGGAAATCTATCGTTTTATCGACGATGCGATTGAAGCCGATCGCCAACGTTATACCGATATTGCCGATCAAATCTGGGATCATCCAGAAACACGTTTTGAAGAGTTCTGGTCAGCGGAGCATCTGGCTTCGGCGCTGGAATCTGCAGGCTTCACCGTTACCCGCAACGTAGGCAATATCCCAAATGCCTTTATTGCTTCGTTTGGTCAAGGCAAACCGGTTATCGCCCTGCTGGGAGAATATGACGCCCTGGCAGGTTTAAGTCAGCAAGCTGGTTGCGCGCAACCTATATCCGCGACGCCCGGTGAAAATGGTCACGGTTGCGGACACAATTTGCTGGGAACCGCCGCCTTTGCCGCTGCAATAGCCGTCAAGAAATGGCTGGAACAATATGGGCAAGGCGGCACAGTGCGCTTTTATGGTTGTCCTGGCGAAGAAGGCGGCTCGGGTAAAACGTTCATGGTCCGCGAGGGGGTATTTGATGATGTGGATGCGGCACTCACCTGGCACCCGGAAGCCTTTGCCGGCATGTTCAATACCCGCACGCTGGCAAACATTCAGGCATCATGGCGCTTTAAAGGGATCGCAGCACATGCCGCGAATTCCCCTCATTTGGGACGCAGCGCCCTTGATGCCGTAACGTTGATGACCACTGGCACCAACTTCCTCAACGAACATATTATTGAAAAAGCGCGCGTACACTATGCCATCACAAATAGCGGCGGGATCTCACCCAACGTGGTCCAGGCGCAGGCAGAAGTGCTTTATCTTATCCGCGCCCCCGAAATGACCGACGTGCAGCATATTTATGATCGGGTCGCCAAAATCGCCGAAGGTGCGGCATTGATGACCGAAACCACGGTTGAATGCCGCTTCGACAAAGCCTGTTCCAGTTATCTCCCGAATCGCACCTTAGAAAATGCCATGTACCGAGCCCTATCCCATTTTGGTACCCCGGAATGGAACTCCGAAGAACTGGCTTTTGCGAAACAAATTCAGGCTACGCTCACCTCCAACGATCGGCAAAACAGTCTGAATAATATCGCCGCAACCGGTGGCGAAAACGGCAAGGTTTTTGCACTACGTCATCGTGAAACGGTACTGGCGAATGAAGTCGCTCCATATGCCGCCACCGATAACGTGCTTGCAGCATCGACAGATGTCGGCGACGTCAGTTGGAAACTGCCTGTTGCCCAGTGTTTCAGCCCCTGTTTTGCCGTCGGTACACCGCTACATACGTGGCAACTGGTTAGCCAGGGGCGAACATCTATTGCTCATAAAGGAATGCTGCTGGCGGCGAAAACTATGGCAGCAACCACAGTCAATCTCTTCATTGATTCAGGGCTATTGCAAGAATGCCAACAAGAGCATCAGCAAGTAACGGACACGCAACCGTATCACTGCCCTATCCCGAAAAACGTGACACCGTCACCTTTAAAATAACAACAACAACGCAAACACAACAACCGAGGAATGCCCATGAGTATGTCATCCATACCGTCGTCCTCCCAATCCGGGAAGCTCTATGGCTGGGTCGAAAGAATTGGTAACAAGGTTCCCCATCCTTTTTTGCTCTTTATCTATTTGATTATCGTACTCATGGTGACGACGGCAATTTTGTCGGCCTTTGGCGTCAGTGCGAAAAACCCGACCGATGGAACGCCGGTGGTGGTGAAAAACCTGCTCAGTGTGGAAGGATTACACTGGTTTTTACCCAATGTTATTAAAAACTTTAGCGGTTTTGCTCCACTTGGTGCGATCCTGGCGCTGGTTTTAGGTGCCGGTCTGGCGGAGCGCGTCGGCTTACTGCCAGCGCTAATGGTTAAAATGGCATCGCATGTTAATGCCCGCTACGCCAGTTATATGGTGCTGTTTATTGCTTTTTTCAGCCACATTTCTTCCGATGCGGCGTTAGTGATCATGCCACCGATGGGTGCGCTGATTTTTCTGGCGGTGGGCAGACATCCAGTTGCAGGTTTACTGGCCGCCATTGCAGGCGTAGGTTGCGGCTTTACGGCTAATTTACTGATTGTCACAACCGACGTGTTGCTGTCGGGGATCAGCACGGAAGCGGCGGCTGCGTTCAATCCGCAAATGCACGTCAGTGTAATTGATAACTGGTATTTTATGGCCAGCTCCGTAGTCGTACTGACGATTGTTGGCGGCCTGATAACCGACAAAATCATCGAACCACGGTTAGGTCAATGGCAGGGAAACAGCGATGAGAAACTGCAGACATTGACCGAAAGTCAGCGTTTTGGTTTACGCATAGCAGGTGTCGTATCGCTACTTTTTATTGCTGCGATTGCGCTGATGGTGATCCCGGAAAACGGGATATTGCGCGATCCGATTAATCACACCGTGATGCCATCACCCTTTATTAAAGGTATCGTGCCACTGATCATTCTTTTTTTCTTTGTGGTCTCGCTGGCTTATGGCATCGCTACTCGCACAATTCGACGTCAGGCGGATTTACCGCATTTAATGATTGAACCGATGAAAGAGATGGCGGGATTTATCGTGATGGTTTTTCCCCTCGCCCAGTTTGTCGCCATGTTTAACTGGAGCAACATGGGGAAATTCATCGCCGTGGGGCTGACCGATATACTGGAAAGTTCAGGGCTTAGCGGCATCCCGGCGTTTGTCGGTCTGGCGTTGCTTTCCTCTTTCTTATGCATGTTTATCGCCAGCGGTTCCGCAATCTGGTCGATTCTGGCCCCCATTTTCGTACCAATGTTTATGCTACTTGGCTTTCACCCGGCATTTGCGCAAATCCTCTTTCGTATTGCCGACTCATCCGTATTGCCTTTAGCGCCAGTATCTCCTTTTGTTCCACTGTTTCTTGGATTCCTGCAACGCTACAAACCAGACGCGAAACTGGGTACTTACTATTCGTTAGTCTTGCCCTATCCACTTATCTTTTTGGTGGTATGGCTGCTGATGTTGCTGGCGTGGTATCTTGTCGGTCTGCCGATAGGTCCGGGGATTTACCCACGTTTGTCTTAAGAGAGAACGGATGCTGAGATTACTTGAAGAAAAAATTGCCACGCCACTGGGTCCACTGTGGGTGATTTGCGATGAGCAATTTCGTCTGCGGGCGGTTGAATGGGAAGAGTACAGCGAACGCATGGTGCAGCTGCTGGACATCCATTATCGCAAAGAAGGCTATGAGCGCATTTCTGCCACCAACCCAGGCGGTTTAAGCGACAAGCTTCGTGATTATTTTGCCGGTAATCTTAGCATTATTGATACGCTTCCCACTGCCACAGGGGGGACGCCATTTCAGCGCGAAGTCTGGAAAACTCTACGCACTATCCCCTGCGGGCAGGTAATGCATTACGGCCAACTGGCTGAACAATTGGGCCGCCCTGGCGCGGCGCGTGCCGTTGGTGCGGCAAACGGATCGAATCCCATCAGCATCGTCGTACCTTGCCATCGGGTTATTGGCCGAAACGGCACCATGACCGGATATGCAGGCGGAGTTCAGCGAAAAGAGTGGTTATTGCGCCATGAAGGTTATCTTTTGCTGTAAACATTAAACAATTTGTGCCAGCTTGTTCACACTTTTATGTAAAGTTACCCTTAACAACTTAAGGGTTTTCAAATAGATAGACATATATTTACATCTAATATCGGAATTCTCTGCTGTTAAGGTTTGCTTAGACTTACTTGCTCCCTAAAAAGATGTTAAAATTGACAAATATCAATTACGGCTTGAGCAGACCTATGATCCCGGAAAAGCGAATTATACGGCGCATTCAGTCTGGCGGTTGTGCTATCCATTGCCAGGATTGCAGCATCAGCCAGCTTTGCATCCCGTTCACACTCAACGAACATGAGCTTGATCAGCTTGATAATATCATTGAGCGGAAGAAGCCTATTCAGAAAGGCCAGACGCTGTTTAAGGCTGGTGATGAACTTAAATCGCTTTATGCCATCCGCTCCGGTACGATTAAAAGTTATACCATCACTGAGCAAGGCGACGAGCAAATCACTGGTTTCCATTTAGCAGGCGACCTGGTGGGATTTGACGCCATCGGCAGCGGCCATCACCCGAGCTTCGCGCAGGCGCTGGAAACCTCGATGGTATGTGAAATCCCGTTCGAAACGCTGGACGATTTGTCCGGTAAAATGCCGAATCTGCGTCAGCAGATGATGCGTCTGATGAGCGGTGAAATCAAAGGCGATCAGGACATGATCCTGCTGTTGTCGAAGAAAAATGCCGAGGAACGTCTGGCTGCATTCATCTACAACCTGTCCCGTCGTTTTGCCCAACGCGGCTTCTCCCCTCGTGAATTCCGCCTGACGATGACTCGTGGCGATATCGGTAACTATCTGGGCCTGACGGTAGAAACCATCAGCCGTCTGCTGGGTCGCTTCCAGAAAAGCGGCATGCTGGCAGTCAAAGGTAAATACATCACCATCGAAAATAACGATGCGCTGGCCCAGCTTGCTGGTCATACGCGTAACGTTGCCTGATTTTTCCGCATAACTCACTATCCTTCTGTCATATCATTAAATTTTTCTGATTTATTGATCTGGCAGAAGGTTCATCACTGTTTCATTCACCAGATATGGGTTAATCTTTTAATTACAAACTGCGTTGACAGTTGTTGTAAGGAGACCCTGTATGGCTATGTATCAGAACATGCTCGTTGTTATCGATCCTAACCAGGACGACCAACCAGCATTGCGGCGAGCTGTTTATTTACATCAACGGATTGGTGGCAAAATTAAAGCCTTTTTGCCGATCTATGACTTCTCATACGAAATGACCACCCTGCTCTCCCCGGACGAACGTACCGCTATGCGTCAGGGCGTCATCAGCCAGCGTACAGCCTGGATCCACGAGCAGGCAAAATATTATCTCAATGCTGGCGTTCCCATTGAAATTAAAGTGGTCTGGCATAACCGTCCTTTCGAAGCCATCATTCAGGAAGTGATCAGCGGCGGGCACGATTTGGTGCTAAAAATGGCGCACCAACATGACCGTCTGGAAGCGGTGATTTTTACGCCAACGGACTGGCATCTGTTACGCAAATGCCCAAGCCCGGTGTGGATGGTGAAAGACCAGCCGTGGCCGGAAGGAGGTAAGGCGCTGGTGGCGGTGAATCTCGCCAGTGAAGAGCCGTATCATAATGCGCTCAATGAAAAACTGGTCAAAGAGACGATCGAACTGGCAGAACAAGTCAACCATACCGAAGTTCATCTGGTTGGCGCTTACCCAGTAACGCCAATTAATATCGCGATTGAACTGCCGGAATTTGATCCGAGCGTTTATAACGATGCCATTCGTGGGCAACATTTGCTGGCAATGAAAGCCCTGCGGCAGAAATTCGGCATTAATGAAAACATGACGCACGTAGAAAAAGGTCTGCCAGAAGAGGTGATTCCTGATTTGGCGGAGCACTTACAGGCGGGGATTGTGGTTCTGGGCACGGTAGGACGCACCGGTATTTCAGCAGCATTTCTCGGCAACACGGCGGAACAGGTGATTGATCATCTTCGCTGCGACCTGCTGGTCATTAAACCTGACCAGTATCAGACACCCGTTGAACTGGATGACGAAGAAGACGATTAACGACTCTTCAATAACTGACAAGGCCCGAGTTATCGGGCCTATTTTTTACTTACTGCTCTTCGCCGCCAAGGAAATAAATTCCCAACGGGATTGCCAGCAACACAGTAAAGACCAGGCTATAAACAAAAATCATCGATGACTGAATCACATACATTGATGTCGTCCACTCAGACAGCGGAATATTGTACTGTTCTATAACGCCGCCGATGGTCGCGCGAGTCACAACCGACGCCGCAATAATGAAAACCGCCAACAAACCAAAGAGAAATTTCTTCCCTTTCGCTGACTTCAGTTTCGCCATAATCATGATGTAATCCTTGTGCAGACAAATTTCTTGTTACCTAAACGTAACAATACCATGACATTTCACCGTTGTCTGCTCTGAAAACCTCACCTCTTAGCTGGATTTACAATCAACGCATTGATTAGTTAGCTAATGTTGCTACTTCCTTCCCTGACTATTGATGATCTGAATGAATTGTCGCGGTAAAATAGCCCCGCCAGGGGTTTCCGGCATGACGACAATTATCTGGAGGAGCCTGATAAAACAATGATCGCTGAACTGTTTACAAATAATGCGCTTAATCTGGTCATTATTTTCGGTAGCTGCGCAGCATTGATTCTGATGAGCTTTTGGTTTCGCCGTGGAAATCGTAAAAGAAAAGGATTTTTATTCCATGCGGTGCAATTTTTAATCTACACCATAATTATCAGTGCTGTTGGTAGCATTATTAATTATGTTATAGAAAACTATAAACTCAAATTTATCACCCCAGGCGTTATCGATTTTATCTGTACGTCCCTGATTGCGGTTATTCTGACGATTAAGCTATTTCTGCTGATTAATCAGTTTGAAAAACAGCAGATTAAAAAAGGTCGCGATATCACCAGTGCGCGGATTATGTCGCGTATCATCAAAATCACCATTATTGTGGTGCTTGTTCTGCTTTATGGCGAACATTTCGGCATGAGCCTTTCTGGCTTGCTGACCTTTGGTGGTATTGGTGGTCTGGCTGTCGGTATGGCCGGTAAAGATATTCTGAGTAACTTCTTTTCCGGGATTATGCTCTATTTCGACCGTCCTTTCAGTATTGGCGACTGGATCCGTTCACCGGACAGAAATATCGAAGGTACAGTAGCGGAAATTGGCTGGCGAATTACCAAAATTACGACCTTTGATAATCGTCCATTGTACGTACCGAACTCGCTGTTTTCGTCGATCAGCGTAGAAAACCCAGGACGAATGACCAACCGCCGCATTACCACGACCATTGGTTTACGTTATGAGGATGCGGCAAAAGTGGGCGTTATTGTCGAAGCTGTACGTGAGATGCTGAAAAATCACCCGGCCATCGACCAGCGACAAACCTTACTGGTTTATTTCAACCAGTTTGCTGACTCTTCATTGAATATTATGGTTTATTGCTTTACCAAAACCACGGTATGGGCTGAGTGGCTTGCTGCACAGCAAGACGTTTATTTGAAGATTATCGATATTGTACAGTCACACGGCGCGGACTTTGCCTTCCCCAGCCAGACGCTGTATATGGATAACATTACACCGCCGGAACAGGGTCGCTAAATCAGACATCACTGGCGTTATCCACAAGGGTAACGCCAGTTCCTATCACATCAATGCTTCACAATATACATAGTCCGACTGTACGCCACATCTTCAGGGTTATTAATGGGATAACCTTTCAGCCACGGTTTGATTAATCGTCCATTGGTATACTGATAAATTGGTGCAATCGGTGCTTGCTCCATGAGGATTTTTTCTGCCGCGTTGTAATCGGCATTACGCGCTTTAACGGTATTTTCCGTCGATGCCTGGGCCAGAACCTTGTCGTATGCCGGATTGTTAAAGCGTGAAATATTTCCTGAATGCGTTGACGTTAATAATGTCAGGAAAGTGGAGGGTTCATTATAATCCCCCACCCATGAGGCGCGGATAACATCAAAATTGCCGGTGTTACGGCTATCGATATAGGTTTTCCATTCCTGATTTTGCAATTTAACATCTACGCCAAGGTTCTTTTTCCACATCGATGCTACAGCAATCGCAATTTTTTGATGGTTTTCTGAAGTGTTATACAAAAGCGTCAGCTTCAGCGGTTTTTGCGGACCATAACCAGCTGCGCTCAACAAAGTTTTTGCCTGCGCATTCAGTTCTTCCTGACTCATTTGTTCAAACGGCGAAGGTTCCGGCGTAAATCCGGCGGTAACATCTGGTGTAAAATGCCACGCTGGCTTTTCGCCCGTCCCTAATACTTTTTCGGTCATCAGGCGGCGATCTATCGTCATACTTAATGCCAGACGAACACGCTGATCTGCCGTCGGCCCTTTTTGCGTGTTAAACGCATAATAATAGGTCCCGAGCTGCGGCGGCGTATAAACCTGCCCCGGAATATCCTTCAACAGCTTCTGATACATATTTTTCGGGAAGGATTCGGTGATATCAATATCCCCCGCGAGGTAACGCTTAGTGGCTGCGGATTCCTGATTAATTGGCAGGAATGTCACTTTTTGCAGTACCGTTTTGGCGTTATCCCAATAATGGGTATTCGGTACCACGACCAGTTTTTCATTGACTACGCGCTCTTTAAGAACATAAGCGCCATTGCCGATCAGATTTCCGGGTTTCGTCCACTCTTTACCGCTTTCTACGTTGGCTTTTTGCACCGGGAAGAAGGCAAAGTTAGCGGTTAAATTCACAAACCACGGCAACGGTTTATCAAGCTGAATTTTCAAAGTATGGGCATCAACTGCGGTGACGCCAAGCTGGTCAGGCGTAGCTTTACCATCAATAATCGCCTGTGCGTTGTTGATTCCCGCCAGCGCGGCAAACCATGCAAATGGCGATAGAGTTTTCGGGTCCACCAGACGCTGCCAGCTGTAGACAAAATCTTGCGCCGTTACCGGTGTGCCATCCGCCCATTTTGCGTTATTGCGCAGGGTAAAAGTCCAGATACGGTTGTCATTACTTTTCCACTGAGTCGCAACGCCGGGGACAATCTCCCCTTTCTCGTTCTGATTCACCAGTCCTTCAAACAGATCGCGAATGACCTGAATCTCTGGCAGGCCCACGGCTTTAGCGGGATCCAGCGACGCAGGCTCATCTTTAATGTGGCGCACCAGCTCCTGCTTCTCTGCCAGTACTGTGCCGCTCGGAACTTCTGCAGCATACGAAAGAGAAATGCTGCTGACCAACAGCGCACAACACGTGACTGAAACAGAGTGCTTCATAAGTTTCCCTCTAACCGACATTAAAATTGATGCGTAATTATTTGTTTCGCCTTAAAGAAATGCAAACAACTTCCATCAAAAAAGTGACACAGGAAGCATAAAATGTTTTATGTATCAATATATTAAATCAGATTTAGTGTAAATAATCGACGCCAAAATGCGGCAAAGCACATAGAACACCGAACACTACGTTCGGGCTTCGCACGTTCAAACCAGTTTTCGGTATCATAATCAGCATCTGTCGCCATTGTACGAAGAATAAAAAATAACCAAAACGTTGAAAGGAACTGAGAATACGTTAAGAGAGAAATTAAATTAATGTATCAGCAAGTAGTGCTAAACAGCACCTTTATACTTCAGCCTATCTATAAATAATGAGAATGCCGAGCCAGCATGTCGACGGTGTGGATAGTACAGGTGATAACCGGGTAAATCTGGTGTGAATTTATCCAAAACACGTATCAGTTTTTTTTCTTTAATAGCCCGCTCAACCTGATCATAAGGTAGATACGCCAATCCATGCCCATCAATTGCAGCATCAATGATCAGGTCTATCGTATTCAGTAAAAGCTGACCTTCCATGCGAACACGAACTTCACGTCCACCGCGTATTAATCTCCAGCGATTTGCTGTACCCGATGTGGGAAGATACAAATTAATTGCCTGATGATCTATTAATTGTGACACTGACGTTGGAACACTTCGGCGAGAAAAATAATCCGGTGAGCCAACAATAGCCATTGGTATATCTGGCCCGATTCGAATGGCGATCATATCTTTATCCATCTCCCCACCCAGACGGACGCCTGCATCAAAACGTTCAGAAACGACATCGGTCAAACCATAATCAATGGTGAGCTGAATATCAATTTCAGGATGCGATTTCAGGAATGTGCGCATTGCTGGTAACAATATCGTTTTTGCTGCATGTTCTACAGTAGTAATACGTATTGTCCCGGATGGGCGGTTCTGCAGCTCGCTCAGGGATGCCAGGGCTGAATCTATGTCATGCAACATAGGGCCAAGAACAGACAAAAGATGCTCGCCCGCTTCAGTTGGAACAACGCTGCGCGTGGTTCGCGTCAGAAGCCGCAATCCCAATCGTTCTTCTATACGACGCACTATCTGGCTTAAAGCTGACTGCGCCATGCTCAGGCGGGCTGCTGCACGAGTGAAGCTACGCTCCTCTGCAACGACGACAAACGCCATCAGATCAGCGATTTCTTCACGCTTCATTCAGTATCTCCATGCAATCTATTAATCATTTAAATGATAGGTCTAATCATGATTTTGGGTCTAATCAACTTAATGATCAATATCTATAGTGATATCACCAACCGTTAAAACGAACCGACAACTCCATGAGGAACGGAATGATGAAAAATAAAGTCAGCTTCACTAACAGCAATAATCCAACCATCTCTTTGTCTGCAGTGATCTATTTCCCTCCAAAATTTGATGAAACCCGTCAGTATCAGGCAATTGTGTTATCTCACCCAGGTGGGGGCGTTAAAGAACAAACGGCCGGAACCTATGCCAAAAAACTGGCGGAAAAGGGATTTGTCACTATTGCTTATGACGCATCTTATCAAGGTGAAAGTGGCGGCGAGCCGCGTCAGTTAGAAAACCCATACATTCGTACTGAAGACATCAGTGCCGTGATTGATTACCTGACAACGCTTTCTTATGTCGACAATACCCGAATTGGTGCGATGGGAATTTGTGCCGGTGCAGGATATACAGCCAATGCTGCAATTCAGGATCGCCGCATCAAGGCCATCGGTACCGTTAGTGCGGTCAATATTGGTTCGATATTCCGTAATGGTTGGGAAAACAATGTGAAATCTATTGATGCCCTGCCATACGTTGAAGCGGGTTCAAACGCCAGAACCAGCGATATTAGCAGCGGAGAATACGCCATTATGCCACTGGCACCAATGAAGGAGTCCGATGCGCCGAACGAAGAACTGCGTCAGGCCTGGGAGTATTACCACACCCCTCGCGCGCAGTATCCAACAGCACCGGGTTACGCTACTTTGCGCAGCCTTAACCAGATTATTACCTATGATGCTTACCATATGGCGGAAGTGTACCTGACTCAGCCGACGCAGATTGTGGCGGGCAGCCAGGCAGGGAGCAAATGGATGAGTGACGACCTGTACGATCGAGCATCAAGCCAGGATAAACGCTATCACATTGTTGAAGGCGCAAACCATATGGATCTTTATGACGGCAAAGCCTATGTGGCTGAAGCAATTTCAGTATTAGCTCCGTTCTTTGAGGAAACTCTGTAATGAAACATATTCAAATCCGCAATAGTGATATGGCCTGGCATATTGCTGCCAATAATCTGGGATAATTTTCATGAAAAATGTACTGATTCTTGGTGCTGGCGGTCAGATAGCCCGCCATGTGATTAATCAACTGGCAGATAAGCAAACCATTAAACAAACTTTATTTGCCCGTCAGCCAGCAAAAATCCACAAACCCTATCCAACTAATAAAATGCAAACAACTTCCGGCAAAAAAGTGATACAAGATCGATGACATAGCGTTGAAGAAAAGGATTTGATAATCCGCAAAATTTGCACAACACTGCCTGTAATACTTCCTGAACCAGAGACGATCATGACCGTAACCCGCCCACGCGCCGAACGCGGCGCATTTCCGCCCGGAACAGAACATTACGGACGTTCATTATTGGGCGCGCCGTTAATCTGGTTTCCGGCCCCTGCAGCCAGTCGCGAAAGTGGTTTGATTCTGGCTGGCACTCACGGTGATGAAAACTCTTCGGTCGTCACGCTCTCCTGTGCTCTGCGGACTTTGACACCTTCTTTGCGCCGCCATCATGTGGTGCTGTGTGTGAATCCTGACGGCTGCCAGCTGGGATTACGGGCCAATGCTAATGGTGTGGATTTAAACAGAAACTTTCCGGCGGCGAACTGGAAGGAAGGTGAAACGGTTTATCGCTGGAACAGCGCCGCTGAAGAACGTGATGTCGTATTGCTGACAGGTGACAAACCTGGCTCCGAACCTGAAACCCAGGCGCTGTGCCAGCTTATACACCGCATTCAACCTGCCTGGGTGGTCTCATTCCACGATCCACTGGCCTGTATTGAAGATCCCAGACACAGCGAATTAGGCGAATGGCTGGCCCAGGCGTTTGAATTGCCTCTGGTAACCAGCGTCGGTTATGAAACGCCTGGCTCTTTCGGCAGTTGGTGTGCAGATCTCAACTTGCATTGCATCACCGCAGAGTTTCCGCCCATCTCCTCCGACGAAGCCAGCGAAAAATATCTCTTTGCGATGGCAAACTTGCTGCGCTGGCATCCTAAAGATGCAATTCGCCCGTCGTGAACTGAAGCGCCGGTTCCACATCTACCGCCAGCCAGGTCGGTCCGTCAAGATCGGCGAAACTGACCTGCGGCACCAGCGGTAAAGCGGCGCTAATGGCACGAGAGGTACACAACATGCAGCCCAGCATCAGACTGAAACCTTGTGCACGTGCTTCAGTCGCCAGCGCCAGCGCTTCCGTCAGGCCACCCGTTTTATCGAGCTTAATGTTAACCATCTCATAGCGCCCTTTCAGCGCCTTCAGATTGCTACGAGTATGACAACTTTCATCTGCGCAAATCGGTAACGGATGAATAAAATTCTCCAATGCCGCATCGTCCTGCGCAGGAAGCGGTTGTTCAAGCATCGCAACGCCTAAATCCGCCAATAGCTGGCAACGCGCCGCCAACCCTTCTGCACGCCAGGATTCATTTGCATCAACGATCAGCGTCGCATTGGGCACAGCGGTGCGAATTGCCACCATCCGCTCACTGATAAGATGGTTATCCAGCTTCACTTTCAGTAATTTCGCGCCTGCCTGCCAGAGTGTTGATGCACTATTGGCCATCTGATCAGGCGTACCGATGACTACCGTCTGTGCAGTGGTGACTGTCCCGGGAAGCGTTATGCCGATCAAATCAGCCAGCGATTGCTGCTGTTTTCGCGCCGCCAGATCCCACAATGCACAATCCAGCGCATTACGTGCTGCGCCGGCAGGGAGAATTTTTTGCAACTCCTCCCGTGTCAGCCCTTTCTCTAATTGCGGCACGACGCTCATAATTTGCGCCATTACCGAGGCATCACTTTCTCCATAACGCGGATACGGCGTGCATTCACCGGTGCCTTTAATACCCTCTTCTTCCAGTTCAACCACCACCACGCGCGCTTCACTGCGACTTCCCCGGGCAATCACAAACGGGGTATGTAAGGGCCAGGCTTCCTCAAATACCTTAACGGTTCTCATCTTTACTCCTTGTTGTCGCGGTGGTCTGCGGATTAAGCGCAAATAGCGTTTGCTGTGTTATTGACAGTTAGCATAAACTAGGTGTGACGTTAACTATATGTAAACAGGAAAGATAATCATGTCACAAACCGTTCATTTCCAGGGCAACCCGGTTACAGTCGCCAACTCCATCCCGCAGGCGGGTAGCAAAGCGCAGACTTTTACTCTCGTGGCAAAAGATCTGTCTGACGTCACCCTCGGTCAGTTTGCGGGTAAACGCAAAGTGCTGAACATTTTCCCGAGTATTGATACCGGTGTTTGCGCCGCATCAGTACGTAAGTTTAACCAACTGGCAACCGAGATCGACAACACCGTTGTGCTGTGTATTTCTGCCGATCTGCCGTTCGCCCAGTCTCGTTTCTGCGGCGCAGAAGGTCTGAACAACGTTATCACCCTCTCCACTTTCCGTAACGCTGAATTCCTGCAAGCCTACGGTGTGGCAATTGCTGATGGCCCACTGAAAGGTCTGGCAGCACGTGCCGTTGTGGTTATTGACGAAAATGACAATGTGATTTTCAGCCAGCTGGTGGATGAAATCACCACCGAGCCGGATTACGAAGCAGCTCTGACTGTACTGAAAGCATAATTTAATATGCCTGATGGTGTTGCACCATCAGGCATATTCGCGCTTACTCTTCGTTCTTCTTCTGACTCAGACCATATTCCCGCAACTTATTGGCAATCGCGGTATGTGAAACGCCGAGACGTTTTGCCAGTTTGCGCGTGCTGGGATAATTGCGATAAAGCTGGGTTAATACCGAGCGTTCAAAACGGCTGGTGATTTCGTCCAGCGAACCTTCCATCGCATCTTCGCCCACGGCTACCGTTGCGGCGTCATAATCCGGCAACAAAATATCCTGTGGACGCAGCTCATAACCGTCCAGTTGTGTCAGTGCGCGATAGATAGCGTTCTTTAACTGCCGCACATTTCCCGGCCACGCATAACGCGTAAGTACAGTATTCAGGTCAGCGGCCAGTTTCGGACGCGGCACGCCCTGCTCGTCGGCAAAGCGGGCGACGAACAGCTCAGTTAACGGCATGATGTCCTGCGGACAGTCACGTAGCGGCGGCAGATTGAGCGTCAACACGTTCAGACGATAATAGAGATCTTCACGGAACATGCCTTTTTGCACCAGTTCGACCAGATTCTTCTGCGTAGCGCAAATCACCCGCACATCGACATGCACCTCATGGTCTTCGCCAACCCGACGGAAAGTGCCATCATTAAGGAAACGCAGTAATTTCGCCTGCATCCGTGGTGACATTTCCCCTATTTCATCCAACAGCACCGAACCACCGTTCGCCTGCTCAAAGAATCCTTTCTTCCCTTCCGGAGCATGACCAAACAGTTCACTCTCGACCGCATCTTCCGGTATAGACGCACAGTTCAGCGCCAGGTAAGGTTTGCCCGCTCTGGGGCTTGCCTGATGGCAGGCGTAGGCAAAGAGATCTTTACCTGTACCTGTGTCACCCGTAATCAGCAGCGGCGCGCTTAGCATCGCCAGTTTCTGCGCCTGTTCGACAACATGCTTCATTTTCGGGCTGACGGCGACAATTTGACTGAAGGCGCTGACGTCCTGGGCGGCGACATTTTGCAACTGGCGGCCCATACGAATCGTTGATCGCAACATCACCACCGCACCGGTCAGGACGTGTTGATCATTTTCATCCTGAAGATAAACAGGCGTAATCTCCATCAGGAAATTCTGCCCATTAATAACGACATGCTCGTTATGCGAATCTTGCGGTTCGCTTTCCAGCCAACGTAAAAAATTAAAGCCGTTAATCAATTGTGCGGCGGTATGGTTGCGCAGGCGATCCAATTTTTGCCCAAAAAGCTGACAGCTCGCCGGGTTCGCCATATCCACTTTGCTTTTCATATCGACAGAGAGCACAGGTTCAGGCAACGCCTCCAGTAACGCGCTCAACGCCAGATGCTCACGTTCGGAAGGCATCCACGGGACAGTACGCACATCGGTAACACCCGCAATACGGCGTATTTCGGCCATCAGACTGCTGAAACTCTCAAACTCCAGTTCAGCAAAATTGAGGTAGATTCGCCCAATGGGATCAATCTCAATACCGCGTAAATCAATGCCTCTTAGCACGAGTAGATCGAGTAATTCGCGGGTCAGACCGAGTCGGTCTTCACAAAAGACTTCCAGACGCATGGGAACCTTCACCTGAAAAAAGAACAATTAATATGATGATATGACACTATTTGGATAGCAGGAAGGTTTCTGTCAACAATCATTGACACAAAGACGGAAAAACGGGCACTTCGGCGTAAAGATATCCGGTCAGCACCCGATATTGCATTATTTTTCGCTGGGCGTTTTGCCTTTTTGCAGCGTTTCTTTCACCTGACCGATAAGCTGACGACGGAAATCCCCGAGGCGAGGTTTGTCATCGTCAATCCACGGCAGCGGGCGGCAAAGCTCCATAGCTTTAATCCCGAGTCGTGCCGTCAGAAGTCCTGCACCAATCCCCTGAGCTGCGCGGGTAGACAAACGAGCAGCGAGATCTTGCGACATCCAGTCCATCCCCACTTCGCGCACCAGTTCGCTGGCTCCGGCAAAAGCGATATTCAGCAATACCAGCTTAAACAGACGCAAACGGCTGTAATACCCCAGTTCAATGCCATACAGCGTGGCGATGCGATTAATTAAACGCAGATTGCGCCAGGCGATAAACGCCATATCGACCAACGCCAGCGGGCTGACCGCAATCATCAACGTTGATTCCGCCGCCGAACGGCTGATTTCGCGCCGCGCCTGGGCATCTAAAACTGGCTGGACCAAATGCGCATACAGGCTGACCACTTCACGGTCGTTTTGCGTTTCATGGATTGAGGCATACCAGCGTTGCAGCGCCGGATGCGACTGATCAATACCCGCCTGCTGCGCCAGTTTTTCGCAAAATGCGCGGCCTTTGCCCGTGCCGTGGCTATGCAATAAATCACGCGCTTCGTCGCGTTCATGGGCGCGCTGTCGCAAGCGCCATAAGCGCCGCCACTCTGTTACCACAGAACCTACGCCAGCGCCGATAATCAATGCCCCAGCGGCACATCCACCCAGCGCCACCCAGTCCTGGGTTTGCCAGGCATTCATTGTCCACTGTACACCCTGCCCGACAACGCTTGCGCCAAACAGAGCCAGCCCTCCCATCACCATTTTGCGCCACAGGCTGCGTTTCGGACGTAACGCTGCGTCCATTACCGCTTCGACTTGCCCCTCTTCTTCCTGCGCTTCGTCGAGCGTGGCCGGGGCAAAATTTTGCGCCTGATTTTCGTCAAAGGTCTGCTGCGCCCTGAATTTAGGATTCTGATCGACCTCCAGAGGACCGTCGAAATCAATACGTGGTTTTAACGGTTCGGTCATCGCAATTTATCTCCTATTAAAAATTCCAGCGCAGCATCAAGACGAATATGCGGTAGTGGTTTGTCGACATCCATCACCTGCGGACGAAATGCCTCAAACTGGAAGCCTTGCTTATCCCAGAACGCCTGACCAGGCAAACGTGCGGGAACTTCGCCAGGATAAACAGTGAGCGGTGCGCCATCGCTAAGTCGATTACCACGCAGCGCCGGGATTTTCTCACCGTTAACATCAATAATGCCGCTGGTGGTCGCCTGAACTGACGCCAGCCCCAGGCAGTCCATGCTGATCCCTTCGAACGCCGCATTTTGCCAGGCATCCTGAATCAGTTGTTGCAGTAATGAAACCATATTAGCGTGCTGATCGATGGTCACATGGTCCGCTTTAGTGGCAGCAAACAATAGCTTATCGATAACCGGCGAAAACAAACGCCGGAACAGGGTACGCTGCCCGTAGTGAAAACTTTGCATCAGCTGCGTCAGTGCCAGACGCATATCATTAAATGCCTGTGGCCCACTGTTGAGAGGTTGCAGGCAATCCACCAGCACAATCTGGCGGTCAAAGCGCAGAAAATGATTCTTATAGAACCCCTTCACCACCTTCTCGCAGTAATAATTAAAGCGCTCGCGCAGCATTCCGGCATTGGTATGCTTATCGGCCTGCGCCAGTTTGGACTCGCCCCAGGTATCGACATCCGGCCACGGGAAGAATTGCAGCGCGGGCGCACCTGCCATATCTCCCGGCAAGACAAAGCGCCCAGGCTGAATAAAGTGCAGCCCCTGCTCTTTACAGTGGTGGAGATAATCGGTCCACGCGGCGGCAATGTCCGCCAGCCGGTTTTCGTCGGCAGGCGCTAGCGGGTCCAGCCCTTCGCTCATCATTCGCCATTTCGCCGACCATTCTCCGCGCTGACCATTGAGTAAGCCCGTCATCTGGCGCGACCAGCTTAAATAGTCCTGCGCCAGCATCGGCAGGTCGAGCAACCATTCGCCGGGATAATCCACAATTTCCAGATACAGCGTGGAGGTATCCTTAAAGTGGCGTAGCAGCGAATCATTCGATTTAAAACGTAGCGCCAGGCGGATTTCACTGACGCCGCGCGTTGGCGTTGGCCAGGCGGGTGGATCGCCATATAACTGCGCCAGCCCTTCGTCATAGGTGAAGCGCGGAATGCCAAAGTCACGCTGAGGAATGCGTTTTACGCCCAGCAGACGCTCTTCACGCACCGCGCTTAACAGCGGCAAACGTGCTCCGGCATGAATATTAAGCAACTGATTAACCATCGCGGTGATAAACGCTGTTTTGCCGCTGCGGCTAAGTCCGGTTACAGCGAGGCGCAGATGTCTGTCGACACCCCGATTCACCAGCGCATTGAGTTCATTTTTAAGTCGCTTCATTGCTGTCCTGTGCTGCTCTGAAGACCAGAAAAAAAATCATTCGTAAGGATATGAATGTGGGGGCCAGGCCATTGATTATCAACTGCCCGTGTTGTCATCGACGGGCGAACTCCATAAGATGTGCAGCATTCACGTTCGGACGGAGTTCCTGACCTATGTCCCCTACTATTTATGATATTGCCAGGGTTGCAGGCGTATCAAAATCCACCGTATCACGCGTGCTGAATAAGCAAACCAATATCTCCCCGGAAGCGCGCGAAAAAGTGTTACGGGCCATTGAAGAATTACAGTATCAGCCAAACAAGCTGGCCCGCGCGCTGACCTCTTCGGGTTTTGATGCCATTATGGTGATTTCTACCCGTTCGACCAAAACTACGGCGGGTAATCCGTTTTTCTCTGAAGTTTTGCATGCCATCACCGCCAAAGCGGAAGAAGAAGGTTTCGACGTGATATTGCAGACGTCGCACAACCCGGCAGAAGACTTACAAAAATGTGAAAGCAAAATTAAGCAGAAAATGATTAAAGGCATTATTATGCTCAGTTCGCCAGCGGATGAGTCATTTTTTGCCCAACTTGATAAATACGATATTCCTGTCGTGGTGATTGGCAAAGTTGAAGGTCAATATGCCCATGTTTATTCTGTCGATACCGATAATTTTGGTGACAGCATTGCGCTAACCGATGCATTAATTGAGAATGGACATAAAAATATTGCCTGCCTGCATGCTCCGCTTGATGTCCATGTTTCGGTTGACCGCGTTAATGGCTATAAGCAAAGTCTGTCCGCGCATAATATTGCAGTGCGTGATGAATGGATTGTTGACGGCGGTTATACCCATGAAACAGCACTGCAAGCCGCGAGAGAATTATTAAGCCAGTCACCATTGCCCGAGGCGGTGTTTGCCACTGACAGCCTGAAATTAATGAGCATTTATCGTGCGGCAGCAGAGAAAAATATTGCTATTCCGCAGCAGTTAGCGGTGGTGGGTTATAGCAATGAAACGCTGTCGTTTATTTTAACGCCTGCACCAGGCGGCATCGATGTTCCGACGCAGGAGTTAGGTCAACAAAGCTGCGAGTTATTATTCCGCTTAATTTCTGGAAAACCGTCACCACAGAATATTACCGTTGCCACGCATATGTCGTTGAAATAAATACCAGCTACCTTGCCTGAATGCCGGATGCGATGCTAGCGCATCTTATCCGGCCTACATTTATAGATTGGATAAAGTACTCGCGCCGCATCCGGCAATTTAGTCCATTATCAGAACGAGTAATTTACGCCGACACCTGCATAATGGAATTTATCACTGTCTCCTTCGTCGTGATCCTGCCACTCAAACGCGTATTCCAGCGAAACGGAAAGTCCGTTCTGGAAATCATAACCGTAAAATAAACCCACACGGTTAAAATCATGGCCTTCACGTTCAATATCATCCTGCCAGTCCCAGTTACTCCAGCGATCCAGCCCAATGCGCGTATACGGCGTCACCGAGTGGTTGCCGAGCGTCAGCGGCAAATAGGCGCGAATTTCTTGCGTGGAAAACTCACCGTTATTGCGGCTGTCGTCCATATTGAAGCCGCGCTCGAGATAATAGTTCACTCGCAAAGCAACCGTTTCGTTGAAGGTATATTGCAGACCTGTTTCCGTTTCGACACGGGTATCAGCGTAACCGGTCGTGTTCAAATCGTTGGCAAATTTATACATCGACAACCAACCGTTGAAACGTAAATCATCAGTCAGTTTCACATCCCAGTCTGGCGCGATTTTCCAACGCTGCATATTCGCCGTGTCTTTGCCCGGTTCATCAACGTAGTGATAACCATAATTACGGAAACCGCCGGTCAGGCCGAAACTGAAATCATCGCTTTCGAGGAACTGATAATGTACCTCCAGCTCCGGGCGATCAAACCACGTTCCACGTTTACCCGCGCTATAATCTACCGGCCCTTCCTGATAATAGGCCAGAGAAATTCTCCACGGCCCGTTGGCGGCATTAAAATAGACTGAAGGCTCCGCCAGCCCATCCATATCTTCGCCATAACCCTCGACGTTTTCTATTTCGTACATCGCGCCGATATTAAAGTGCCAGTCGTTCCTTTCCTCGGCCTGTGCGCAGGCCATTCCCGCACACATCACCAGTGCGGTACAGGGTAATAACTTTTTCATTATTGTTCCTTGTAATATCCTGGGGGAATGCCTTCCCCCTGTATTTAGCGAATTGCTATTTCCGTTTCTGCATCAAAGAAATGACATTTCGTCATATCAAAATGAATAGTGATATTTTCTCCTGCATGATAATCATTTAACGCACCAGCACGGACCACTAACTCGTGCCCCCCAACCGTGGTGTAGAGCATAAATTCCGCACCGGTTAATTCTGCCACGCTAATTTTGGCGGAAATGTTATTTTCCTCTTGCGCGTCCGGATGAATATCTTCCGGGCGTATTCCCATCACGATGGGCTTATGCAAACTTTCCTGTGTTTTCAGAACCGCTAATTTCTCTTCGGGAATGGTTAATTTAAGCGTTTCCGTAACGAATTTATCGCCATCGATCGTGCCGCGAATAAAATTCATCGCTGGTGATCCAATAAATCCGGCAACAAACATATTCGCGGGTTGGTTATAAACGGTTTTCGGCGCACCTACTTGCTGAACAATCCCGTCTTTCATAATCACAATCCGCGTCGCCATGGTCATCGCTTCGGTCTGATCGTGGGTCACGTAGATCATGGTGGTGTTCAGTTTCTGATGCAGCTTGCTGATCTCTGCGCGCATTTGTACGCGCAGCTTGGCATCAAGGTTAGAAAGCGGTTCATCCATTAAAAACACGCCCGCTTCGCGCACAATCGCCCGCCCGAGCGCCACACGCTGGCGTTGCCCGCCGGAAAGCGCGCCCGGCTTGCGTTTCAGGTACTCACGCAGGCCGAGAATTTGCGCCGCCCAGTTCACCCGCTCATCAATCACCTCTTTGGCGATTTTTTGCATCTTCAGGCCAAACGCCATGTTGTCGTAGACCGTCATATGCGGATACAGCGCGTAGTTCTGAAACACCATCGCTATATTGCGTGCTTTGGCTGGAACGTCATTCATTCGTTTGCCGTCGATCAACAGATCGCCGCCGCTGATCTCCTCAAGCCCGGCAATCATGCGCAGGGTGGTCGATTTACCGCAGCCCGACGGGCCGACAAATACGATGAACTCTTTATCGGCAATTTCCAGGTTGAAGTCCTTCACCACATGCACCTGGTTATCGTAGATTTTTTGAATATGTTGTAACGAAAGCTGAGCCATGTTGATTCCTTTGCTATACGTTTTGCCAGAAGGCCGATAACCGCGACCAGGTCAGGGAGTCCGTTGAAGGCAACAGTAATTGCGCCCCGGTTAAGCCCGCGCCGATCCCCACCGAGCGCATACCGCTGGCGTTAATGGCGTCAATGCCCGCCTGCGCATCTTCAATGCCGATACATGCCTGCGGCGGCACGCCCAGCCCGGCACAGGCAGCGAGAAAGATTTCCGGATCCGGTTTCGAGTTTTTAAGTTGGGAAGCGTCCGCGCAGAAGGTGAAAAACTCGCGCAGCTCCAGCGCCGCTAAAATCGTCGGCGCATTCAGGGAGACAGAAGCCAGCCCTACCGGGATCTGTTGTGCACGGAGATCTGCCAGCAAAGAGCGAATGCCGGGTAGAACAGCGTTGACCGTCAACTCGCGCAGTGAGTGGACGTAAAGCAGATTTTTGCGATACGCCAGTTGCGCCCGCTCCTGCGGGTTAAAGTCGCCCTCTTTGCCCCCGTGTTGCAGAATGCGCCGCAGAGACTCATCGCGGCTGATCCCTTTTAGGGATTCGTTAAACTGCGCATCAATGCTGATGCCAATTTCAGCGGCAATCTGCTGCCACGCCAGGAAATGCAGATGCGCGGTATCGGTGATTACACCATCCAGATCGAAAATTACCCCTTGCAGTTTCATTCATCCTCCTGATGCGTGGTAGCGGTCCCATTGAAGGGCAAAATAAAATCACCCAAACAGAAAACAGATTCTTCAGCCACGGATATAAGCTGACCGTTCAAACGCAGTGAAACGGGCGCAGAAGTTCGAATCGCAATACGCTGCGCGTCGAGAGTGACCTGTAATTCGCAGCCCTGCCAGAACAGAGGGAAAGACAACTGTTGCCACTGCTCAGGTAACGCCGGATTGAGATGCAATTCACCGTCATGCACGCTCACCCCGGCAAAACCCTGAATCGCCCCCAGCCAGATAGCGCCAGTTGCGGCAGCATGGATACCATCATCACAACTATGCGGATCAGCACCAAGATCGATTTCAGTCCCCTCGCGCCAGAACTGATAACTTTGGGTCAGCAGGCCACAGCGTGCGGCAACAATGCCGTGGATTGCTTTACTTAATGACGAGTCGTGAATAGTGCGCGGTTCATAAAATTGCAGATTGGCAAGACACGATGCCGCTGAGAACTGCTCCGGCAGCATGTAATTGAGCATCACCACATCAGCTTGTTTGAGGATCTGCATCTCGTTCACTTCTGCGCGTGCATAATCCAGCAGTATGGTTTGCTTCCCCGCCGCCGCTTTGTATTTCGCCAGATTAATCGCCGGCTTAGCCATAAACGAATCATCCTGCGGCAAAACGCCGTCGGGCTGAATTTCTGGCAGCCGCAGTTCTTTAAGGAACATTTCGGCACGATGAATAAACGCGTCGTCGCTACAGCCAAACTGGCGGGCAATACTCAGCGCCTGCTGGACGTTGTAATACGCCATATAGCTGGTGAAGGCGTTATTATTGACATGTTCGGTATATTCGTCTGGCCCAATAACATCATGAATTTCCAGACGGTCGTTAACCCTCACCGCGCGGCTAATCCAGAACTTTGCAGTTTCCAGAAGTAGCGCCATGCCTTCATGAGCAATGAAACTTTCATCCCCCGTGGCCTGCCAGTATTGAATAACCGCCCAGGCGATATCGGCCACCAGATGATGTTCCGCCTGCGCCGAGGCCACTTTTTGCCGCAGCCCGGTGCGAATGTTAATGGCGGCAAATTCCGGCGTCTCTTCTTCGCCGCTGCGCGCGCTTTCCCACGGAAATAGCGCGCCCTGCCAGCCGTTGCGTCGCGCTTTCTCCTGTGCGCCAGGCAAGTTGTGCCAGCGATAACGCAGTAAACTTCGGGCAACCGTCGGATCGCTAAACAGATGGAACGGCAGCAAAAATACTTCTGTATCCCAGAAAACGTGGCCTTTGTAGCCTTCGCCGGTTAAGCCTTTTGCCGCAATACTGCTGCGCTCGTCGTGAGCCGGCGTCATGATGCGCAGATGATAAAGCGCATAATCTAACGCTTGCTGATCGTGCGCATCGCCGCCATTTACCGTGATACGACGTTTCTGCCACCATTGACGCCAGTTTTCTGTTGATGCTGCAAGATGTTGGTCGTAACTCTGCTGCGCGCACATTGCAAGCTGGCGAAGCGACGCGCTGCCCCACTCGTCTAAAGCAGCTTGCCTGTCATCCCGCCAGTCGATCCACACCAGTTTTTGCAACGTCACTGTCTCGCCTGCATGAAGCTGCGCACTGGTATGTTGCAGTAAACGGCGCTCTTTGGCGGTATAGCATTGCTGCACATCACCGCTCACCTGGCAGCAACAGCTGATGGCCACATCACTGCGCCCATCCTGGGTGGTGTAGATCCCCTGCATCAAATGCTGACCAAACACCCGCACCTGGGTTTCGTCGAGATGTTGGCGACCGTGGTTGGTTTGCGTGGCGTCGATACCTGTTGAAATCAGCACTGACGCGTCGGCGTCCAGTGGCGTAATAGTGATTTCCAGCGCAATGAGCGGCAGTTGGTCTGCCGAAACAAAGCGACGGCTGGCGATGGTGTAACCTGCGCCGTTGCTGGTACGCCAGACAACGTTGCGGCGTAATTCGCCACTGGCAAAGTCAAGCTCACGCTGCCAGGCTTCGTGGGATAACGAGAAAACCTCACCATTTATGGCAATCTCCATCCCCAAGATATCAGGCAGGTTCACCAGTTCGTTGATTTCACCTTTTCCCGCCCGATGATACAGCCCCGCCAGATACATCCCTCGCGTCTGGCGCGTGTAATCTTCTTCATGGCTGGCGCGAAGCCCAAGATAGCCGTTCCCCTGCGCCATCAGCGATGCATACTTGTTCAGGGTATGCTGGCTGAAATGGGGTTCTGATAACGTTACTGGCCTGGTCATAATTCCACACGCGTCCCTGTTTCTGCGGATTGATATAACGCCGCCACCAGTTGCTGGATGATGTACCCCTGCTCGGCGTCGGCTATCATCACGGGCTTGCCCTGTACGTGATTGATAAAGGCTTCCATGCTGCGCAAATGGCGGTTGTCGTCTGCCATTTCCCGTTGCATCAGCGTCATTAATTCACCGTTGTTATCGGTGTAGATATGTGCTGGAAACAGCGTCGCACCGGCTTTATCACCACAAAAGCTGACGTTCATAATCGACTGTTCGCGGATGTTGAGTGCAAATGACGTTTCCAGCCACAGAATGCCGCCGTTATGAAATTCAATGGTGCCAAACAGCGAATCTTCGACGCTGTAAGTTGCCGGATCCCACTCGCCAAATTGACCACAGCTCTTTTGCGTGCCGATCTTTTGAAAACTATGCGCATTCACGCTTTTCACCGCCGGAAAGCCCAGCACATACATCGCAGCATCCAGCATATGAATGCCGATGTCGATCAGCGGGCCACCACCCTGCAGTTCTTTATTGGTAAAGACACCCCAGCCGGGAACGCCGCAGCGACGCAGGGCGCGGGCGGTGGTAACGTAAATCTCTCCCAAAACGCCGTTGGTCACCTGTTCACGCAGCTGTTGCGTATCGAGCGCAAAACGATGGTGAAAGTCGTAGGCCAGCACCTTGCCCAGTTTGCGCGCGGTATCGCACATTTCCCGCGCCTGTTCTGGCGTCATGGCGGGCGGTTTTTCGCACATCACATGGCAGCCTGCTTCCAGTGCCATCAGGGTATGTTCGTAATGAAAACGGTTAGGTGAGCAGACGCTAACCACATCAGGTTTCACCGCCAGCAGCATGGCCTGCGGATCGTCCCACACGGATGCATTACCGTATTTATCTGCCAGCGCCTGCGCCTGGGAAAGGCGGCTGTCACAGACAGCCACCAGTTCCAGATCGTTGCGGGTGCAGTAGTACGAAGCATGAACCTTATCCGCCACCTGGCCTGCGCCTATTATCGCGACCCGCAGCGGAGAGCTTGTCATTGCACTTTTCACAAAGACCTCTTAGCAGGTACGCAACCAGGCCAACGAATCACGGTACGCCTGGGCAGGATCTTCTGCCCGGATACGCCCTTCATACACCACATAACCCTGATAGTTATCGGCGCGCAGCTGTTCAAACAGCGCGTGGAAATCGAGGGTGCCGCTGCCCGGCTGGTAACGATGGTTATCGGCAATATGCACATGACCGAGCAAGTCACGGTTGTCGTGCAGCGCCTGCGCCAGGTTATCTTCTTCGATGTTCATGTGATAGAAATCGCCGATAATCTGCACATGTTTAAGATTGTTTTCGACGATGTAACGACGAGCATCGGCGAGGGTGTTGATCATATGATCCTGATATCGGTTTAACGGTTCGAGATACACCACGGTTCCGGTACGCGCGGCGGCCTGTTCCAGTACGCGCAGGGAATCACTCACCATTTTGCGGTCGCCGTCCAGGCTACGCGGCGAGGTCATCGGCGGTAAGCGGAAGGTAAACATGCCCCACGCTGCCGGAACGACGATACCTTTACCCCCCACTTCTGCCAGCGCTTCGAGAATGCGTTCGATCTGCTTTAAGCCATTAAGACGACGCTCTTCGATAAAGTCACCAATCCAGCCGTCATAGCCGCCGCAGGCGGTGGTCACTGGTAAACCGGTTTCTTTGATCGCCGCTTTGACTTCTCCGATGTTGTTGACCAGCAGTTTGCCGTCAATCTCAAAACCATCGAAGCCCATCTCTTTGATATAACGAAATTTCTCCAGAATGTTTTCCGGAAAGAACGCCTGATTCTGTGTGCCGATTTTCATTTTTTCATTCCTTTGAATTAAAACGTAACGCCCATTTTGATACTCTGTTCCGGATGCTGATCGACATACTGCATGTAGCTTTCCGGGCTGTTGGCAAAGGTCACTACCGGGTCGATTAAATCTTCGCAATTGAGATAACCGTTCATCAGCAGTTCCCAGCAGGTTTCTTCAATACGCTTACGGCTCCAGCGCGGATAATCCGGGTTCGGTTCGCTGCACGCGCGAGAGAAAACAATTTTGGCGTTATTGAAATGCGCTTCGCGTCCGAGGTTAAAACCTTCAGCAAATGGTTTGGCAAACGCGACATAGGAGATGGTGCCGCCGTAGGCCAGACCGCGCAGCGCCGATTGCAGCGCGTCGGCGTAACCGCTGGTTTCGATAATCACATCGGCACCCTGCTTGCCGGTCAGCGTTTTGATCTCTTTGCCTACGTCAGTGCCAATGGGGTTAAGGCAGAAATCAGCACCGTGGCGACGGGCAATATCACAGCGATGGGCGATAGGATCGACGCCAATTACCACCGATGCGCCAGCGCGTTTCGCCAGTTGGATGGCAATTTGACCGATCGCGCCAAGCCCTACCACCACGACAAAATCCCCTACGCGTACGTTGGCATCACGCACGCCGCTCATGGCAAACTGCGCCGGGTCGTAACAGACGGCGTTTTTCCAGGAGCTGCCTTGCGGCATTTTGCGCAGCTTGTAGTTATTCACTGCGTTAATGATGACCGTCTCGGAGAGCGGGCCGTAGCCGCATACGCTGTCGCCCACCGCGTAGTCGGTAACGTCGCTGCCGCACTCGATAATGTCGCCAACCACCATGTTGCCAAGCTGGAATTTGCCAAACTCAATGCCGCGCGGCGCATCTGCCGGACGCGGGGTGAACATCTGCCACTCGCCGTTAAAGTCTTCATCGATAAACGGGCTGGCGGCGCGGAAGTCGACCACTTCCGTTCCGTGTTTCGGTGCGCCGAAACGCACGCGGATCTTCACTTCATTGGCTAAAATCGCCCGATCTTCATACTCAACCAGCGCAGCAACGCGCGGTGCTGTGGCTACTAACTTTTTCATGTAAAACTCCTTGTAAAGAAACTGGCCGCTTTAGCCCTTCACGCCACCGGCGGTCAAACCACTCTTAATAAAACGTTCCGAAAGCGCATACATAATCACCACCGGCAATGCGGTCACCAGCGAGGCCGCCATCATCCGTCCCCAGATGTAATCAGGCGTACTGAACAGCGCGTTCAGGCCCACCGGTAAGGTGAAATTGCTGGCGCTGGAGAGGAAAATCGACGCAAACAGATAGTCGTTCCACGCCACCATAAAGCAGTAGACGAACACCGATATCAGCCCGGACATCGCCAACGGCACGGTGATACGGAAGATAATTTGCAGACGGTTGAGGCCATCCATCATCGCCGCTTCTTCGATCTCATCAGGGATGGTGTCGAAGTAACTTTTCAGCATAAACACGGCGGTGGGCAGAGTTTGCGTCACCATGGTAATGATCAGCGCCATCTCGGTGTCGTAAATACCAAGCGCGGTGATGATTTTGAACAGCGGCACCACCAGCAAAATGCCAGAGAACATATACACCGTGTAAAAGCTGGCGTTGATGGTCATCCGGCCTTTAAAGCGCAGGCGGGAAAGCGCGTAAGCTCCGAGAATGCCGAGAAATACCGCCACCACGGAGGAAACCACCGACACCACCATGCTGTTACGGAAATAGTCGACAAACGGGAAAATCATCGGGTTAAAAATGTCGACATAATGCTCCAGCGTCCACTGTTGCGGCAGCAGCGTAGGATGCAGCGAGATCGCCTCTTTCGCGCTCTTGAACGAGGTCATCAGCATCACAAAAAACGGAAACAGCGTGATGATGAGAAACAGCGCCAGCCCGCAGTAAAAACCGATACGACTGAGCGTGCGTTTATTTGTTGCCATTGAGGTTCACCCGTTTCCTGGTCAGCAGAATGACAGCGAAAATAATGATGAAGAGCACCACCGAGATCGCCGCCGCTTTTCCTAAGTCATTAAAGGCAAAGGCGGTTTTGTAGAGATAGACACCGAGAATATCGACCTTGGTCGTCAGCAGATAAACATCCGCGAACATGTAGAACATCCAGATGGTGCGCAGGGTCACCACCGTCGCCAGGACCGGCATAATCGCGGGCAGCGTGACGATACGAAACCGTTGCCAGGCATTAGCGCCATCCATCTCTGCCGCTTCGTACAGCGATTTGTCGATGGTCTGCAAAATCGCCAGAAACGAGATAAAGGCATACGGGAAGTAGCGCCAGATGGCGAACAGCACCACCAGCACAAAGCTACTGCCCGGATTATCGAACCACAGCGGTGCCTGCTCATAGAGATGCAGAAGATCGACGCCGAGGTAGTTCACAATGCCGTAGCCGTTGTTGAACATGTATTTCCAGGCAAACACCAGCGAAATGGACGGCGTTACGTAGGAGAGGATCACCAGCGAACGCGCGGTTTTGCGCAGGCGGAACTCGCGGTTGAAAAACATCGCCACGGCCAGCCCGAGCACGGTGCTGCCCGCCACCACCAGCGCCGTATACCAGACCGTCATCCACAGCGAGTGCCAGAAGCCGGGATCGGAGAGAATGCGCACATAGTTACTCACCCCAACAAACGTTGACTCGATGTTGGGATTGAGCGGCAGACGTAAAAAACTGATTTCGATATTCGACACCATCGGCCACGCCACCAGACCGCCCAGCAGTAATAAGCTGGGCGCGAGAAGCAGCAGCGCAAACGGCATATCGGAACGACCTGAAAAAAGCCTGTTCATTGCGGATTCCTGTCCTGGGTTTAGTGCTGTTCGATCAGTTCATCCAGCTTTTTCTGGCTCGCTTGCAGCGTGCCAGGGAGATCGGCTTTACCCACGGTGACGTTATGCACCATTGAACTCACCACACCAGAACCCGTCACATCTCCCATGCGGGTAAAGTTTTTATCCCCTACTGCGCCAAAGACCTGAATATTTGGCAGTTCGCTGATTAGCTGATTTGGCAGTTCACCCAGCGCCTTAATAACGTCGTTGTCTTTCCAGGTGGCGGTAGTCACCACCGCTTTGTTCACCGGCAGCGCCGCGCCTGGCGACATCATCACCCAGTCGGCAATGTTGTCTGCCTGCTCCATAAAGGTGACAAATTTTTCTGCTGCTTCCGTCTCTTCGGCCTTTTGCCCGGCGGTAATGGTCAGCGAGGTCAACATGCCGTAGACCGCAGAGTTTTTCTCGGTTGGCACCACGAAACCGACGTTTTTCGGGTCGCCTTCTTTAATCACAGCCGGAAGGATATAGGTGGAGTAAATCGCCATCGGCGCGGTGCCGTTCATAAAGGCGTCTTTCACTTCCATGATGTCGTTAGAACCCGGCATAGTGTTGGCAGCAAGGTCGCGGTAATAGGTCAGTGCCTGCATCATCTCTGGTGTATCAAGGGTGATTTTGCCTTCGGCGTTAAAGACGTTAGCCTGGTTGGATAACGCAAACTGGGAGAAGGATTGTTCAGTCAACACGCTTTCTGCTGTAGGCAGCGCAATGCCGTATTTTTTATTCGCCGGGTCATTCAGTTTCTGTGCAACGTCCAGCAGCTGTTGCCAGTTTTTCGGCTCCTCAAGCCCCGCTTTTGCCAGCACATCTTTGCGATACCAGATGCCGCCAATCCAGGCGCTGACAGGAACACCGGTCCATGCGCTACCATCTTCGGTACGCACAATACGCAGTACGCCATCGTAAAACGCGCCTTCACCAACGTTGCTGATGACCGTGGCAACCGCCTTGCGATCGATAAGCTGCTCTTTATCCATAACTTTGGCGTAGTCATGGCTGGTTTCGATCACTTCCGGCAGCGAGCCGCTACGTGAAAGGGTGATGACTTTGGTGTTATAAGCGTCCTCTTCCACGGGCACTTGTTTAACGGTGATACCTGGGTTTTCTTTTTCAAAACGGGCAATCAATTTGCTGATAACTGCCTGACGCTCCTGCTCCACCGAAGAATGCATAAATTCGATGGATACATTCGTTTTATTTTCTTCTTTACAGCCTGAAATCAGGGCGCAGGAAACCAGTGCTGATAACAGCACGATTTTTGATTTAATCATGAGATGTTCCTTTTTATTTAATCCACATAACCTGCCAGGGGCGCAGCGTTATTTCATTACCCAATATATCAACTTCACTAATCAGATCCCGACCATGCAGATTAGTAATATTTACATGCTGAATATTTTTACTGACATTAAACAATCCAGTCAGACAATTACCATCAGCGTTACTTCTTTGAATACGCATTACGGATGAATTAACCGTATCGATGGTAAAATTATTATCCGGATGAAACTCGTTATGGCTGCGACGAAGTGTAATTAAACGCGACAACTCATGATATACCGCATGCCTTAATGTAGCTTCATCGTTCAGTTCTCGTGTTATATCTTCACTGTGATATTTTTTACGGTTAATCGCACGGTTATATCCGAGTTTTTCGACACCTGCGTAATCATTACGCGAGCCCAGAATACTTTGAATATATATCGCTGGCACACCGGGGAAACTTAACAAAATCGCATGGGCAAGGATAAACCTGGCGCAACGTTCTTCATCGCTACTCTCGCGGCGGCTTAACGCATCCATATAGGTGACATTTATTTCATAGGGACTGCGCGTACCGTCGGGATTATTTTTCCAGTTTACTAATGCACCTTCCTGCTGTAATGCCTCGACCAGCGCTAATATTTCGCTTTCTGGTAACAAGCCACGCAGTGGGTTCAACCCGATGCCATCGTGAGAGGCGAGGAAGTTAAACCAGGTGGTGTTGCTGGAAGGTAGTGTCAGGTTTTGCGCCCACGCACAAAGCGCCTCAACGTTCTGTTTTTGCACCGCATGTAACACCAGCGGCGGCAGCGAGAATTGATACACCATATGGGCTTCATCATCGCCGTTGCCAAAGTAAGCAATGTTATCTTTATGCGGGACATTCGTCTCAGTAATGATCACCGTACCTGGCGCGACGTTATCAATAATCGACCGTAACAGTTTGATAATCAGATGTGTTTTTTCCAGATGGATGCAGCTTGTTCCCGGCTCTTTCCACATAAAGCCAACGGCATCCAGGCGGACATACTCAGCACCTTTCTCAAGGTAACAGAGTAAAACATCCACCATCACCAGCAACACTTCAGGGCTACGGTAATTCAGGTCAATTTGATCGTCACTAAAGGTGGTCCATAAATGGCGCGTGGAATTATCATCCATTTGAAACGGCGTTAATAGCGGTAACGCACGCGGACGGGTGACGGCACTGAGATCGGTTTTCGGATCAACCGCAATAAAGAAATCTTCAAAACCCGGAAGCTGTTGTAAATAGTTTTTAAACCATTCACTTTTTGCCGACATATGGTTGCAGACAAAATCAAACATTAAATGACTGCATTCACCGAGTTGCTGAATATCCTGCCACTCCCCCGCTTCACTGGCGACCTGATGATAATCAATTACCGAAAATCCATCATCAGATGACCATGGATAAAAAGGTAATAAATGAACATGTGAAAAAATGCATTGCAGCCATTGAAGGTAAAACTGATTAAATGTGGGTAGTGGTTTTAAATCATTACTGTGAAATTGATCGGCATAGGTAATTAACACGACATCACTTTCATCCCAAAGTTTTTTACGTCGCTGTGTAATTAATCGTTTCGCACTCTCAAGACGCGTTACAAGTTTCTGTAAATGAGTTGCGGTAAATGTTCCACCGTAGATTTCGCCCAGGTAATCCGTAATTTTCTGTTTCATGTTGCCTTTCCGTGGTAGCGGTCCCATGAAACGAGAGACTACTCCGCAGAAAATAAACTGTCAATTGAGCACAAGGGTTTTAGTCACGCAGGAAATCATTTTTTACCAGGGAAAAAGCGTATTTGTGAGCTGACGCAAATAATCTATGGGGATGTAAATAAGGTGTGACAGAAAAAAACGGCGCATAAGCGCCGCTCATGGTGAATTCTTTTAACCTTTGACCTTCGGCATTGCGATGTCTTTCAGGCCACCGGCGTTCTCAACGTGGGTATATCCCATCTCGCTAAGGATCTCTTTTGCCTGCCCTGACTGGCGTCCAGCATTGCAATACACTTTCACGGTGTCGTTTTTATCCGGAACGGCGGTGGCAATGCGCTCTTTCACTTCCTTCAGGGGAATATTGATGGCCCCCTGAACGTGCTCTTGCTGATACTGCTCTGGAACACGAACATCGATCCAGTGTTCAGCGGCGAAAACGGGCAGTGAAAACACCAGTGCCAGAGCAAGTAAGCCTTTTTTAAACATGTAAGCGTCCTTCTATGGATGAAAATTGCCATCCATTATACGCCTGAGATTTAACAATTTTTGCGAAATTCCCCTCACCTTTTATAACGCTGCGCCAGTTTATTGGCAGCCCGACTTAACAGCGGTTCCAGCGCCACGGCCAGCACTATTTTCAGCGGTCGGCGAGCAACTGATTTTATCGCCCAGCCCGCCACACCCGCCGGGCCATAGCGCAGTGCGGTAAGAAGTACCAGCTTGCCTGCTAATTTGAAACCAGGCTTCACCTTTTGCCCGGCCTGTTGCCAGCGAGTATTCATAACTTTCCTCACAGTTGACGGAAACGGCTACGTAGCGTGAAGGTGTCGGAAGTGACATAACGTTCCATCTCGCGTAAACGCGTTTCACTGGCCGCCAGTTCACGGTCGACTTCATCCAGCAATTCGCTGCTGGAAGGTAGCTGCTCACCAAAGGCCATGTTGTCCGGCATTGGATCAAGCGCAAATGACAAAATGATGTAAGCAACCAGGGTAAACAGCGCCAGACCGAAGAAAATCGACAGCACCACCAGGATACGCACCAGTTTTACTGGTACATCAAAATAATTGGCAATCCCGGCGCAGACGCCACGGACCATGCCCTGCTGCGGAATACGCCATAATTTTTTATTGAGATTAATGCCCGCCATTAGCGATCCCTCCAGTTCGGATGTTCTGCATCAAGAATAGATTCCAGCGCCTGAATACGTTCGCGCATCCGTTTTGCTTCATCAGCCAGTTGCGCTAATCGCTGCTGCTCACTTTGCGACAATTCATCGCGACCGGAACGATTGCTGTAATGCAGCCATAACCAGATCGGTAAAACAAACAGCACAAAAATGGTTAACGGAATAGCCAGAAATAGCGCGCTCATAAGGACTCCTTAGACGATGAGCGGCGGCGCGTTCGGACGCCGCCTGGATGTTATTATTGATTGTCTTGCTTCATTTTGGCTTTTAATTGTGCCAGTTGCTCGCTGATTGCATCATCGGCTTTCAGTTCGGCAAACTGATCGTCCAGCGATTTTTGTTTACCGAAGCTGTGGCTTTCTGCTTCCGCTTCCATCTGGTCAATACGACGTTCGAAAGATTCGAAACGAGCCATTGCTTCATCCAGTTTGCCACTGTCCAGCTGACGACGCACATCGCGCGACGAGTTTGCCGCCTGATGACGTAACATCAATGCCTGCTGGCGAGCGCGTGTTTCGCTCAATTTGTTTTCCAGCTCGCCAATCTCTTTCTTCATGCGTGCCAGCGTATCGTCCACCAGCGTCACTTCATGTTCCAGGGACTTAATCAGATCGGTCAGTTTCTGTTTTTCAATTAACGCCGCACGCGCCAGATCCTCTCTCTCTTTCAGCAGCGCCAGTTCGGCTTTTTCCTGCCATTCAACTTCACGCGCCGACGCTTGTTCAATACGGCGAGTCAGCTGTTTCTTTTCTGCCAGCGCACGCGCCGAAGTAGAACGTACTTCAACCAGTGTATCTTCCATCTCCTGGATCATCAGACGCACCAGTTTCTGTGGATCTTCCGCTTTCTCTAACAGAGCGTTGATGTTGGCATTCACGATGTCGGCAAAGCGAGAAAAAATACCCATAATGTTGTCCTCTTGATTTCTGCGTTCAGGATTGTCCTGCTGAACTGTTAATACAATTTGCGTGCCAATTTTTTATCTTTTTGATTTATAAAGATCTGATTGAAGAATCAACAGCAACATGCCAGGATGAATTAGCGAATTACACTAACAAGTGGCGAATTTCATCATGGCAGAATACAAAGATAATTTACTTGGTGAGGCGAACAGCTTTCTAGAAGTGCTGGAACAGGTTTCGCATCTCGCACCGCTGGACAAACCGGTGCTCATCATCGGCGAACGCGGCACCGGTAAAGAGCTGATTGCCAGCCGCCTGCATTATCTCTCCTCCCGTTGGCAAGGGCCGTTTATTTCCCTTAACTGCGCGGCGTTAAATGAAAATCTGCTGGATTCCGAACTGTTTGGTCACGAAGCGGGGGCGTTTACCGGTGCGCAAAAACGTCATCCAGGGAGATTTGAACGTGCCGACGGCGGTACGCTATTTCTTGATGAACTCGCTACGGCACCGATGATGGTGCAGGAAAAATTATTGCGTGTGATTGAGTACGGTGAACTGGAGCGCGTTGGCGGCAGCCAGCCATTGCAGGTGAATGTGCGGTTGGTATGCGCGACGAATGCCGATCTCCCGGCGATGGTCAATGAAGGTACTTTTCGCGCTGACCTGCTTGACCGGCTGGCTTTCGATGTAGTGCAACTGCCACCACTGCGCGAGCGCGAAAGCGACATTATGTTGATGGCAGAACACTTTGCCATCCAGATGTGTCGGGAAATCAAGCTGCCTCTGTTCCCGGGTTTTACCGAGCACGCCAGAGAAACATTGCTGAATTATCGCTGGCCGGGAAATATTCGTGAATTGAAAAACGTGGTGGAACGTTCAGTGTATCGCCACGGCACCAGCGATTATCCGCTTGATGACATCATTCTTGATCCCTTTAAACGGCGTCCACCAGAAGAAGCCAACGCCGTTTCAGAAAACACCTCGCTTCCGACGCTGCCGCTGGATTTACGTGAGTTTCAGATGCAGCAGGAAAAAGAGTTGCTGCAACTCAGTTTGCAACAAGGGAAATATAACCAGAAGCGCGCAGCTGAATTGCTGGGGTTAACCTATCATCAGTTCCGCGCGTTGTTGAAAAAGCACCAGATTTAGCGAAGTTGGGCAATGCGATTCGCCGGATGCGGCGTGAACGCCTTATCCGGCATACATAATCAATACGTCGTTTGCAGGCCTGATAAGCGCAGCGCATCAGGCATTATTGCGTTGGGCTATTAATCGCTCAGCGCATCCTGCAAAATTTTCATTGCCGCATCGAATTGCGCATCCGGGATGGTCAGCGGATACAGGAAACGAATCACGTTGCCGTATGCGCCACAGGTCAGCAGAAGCAGCCCCTGCGCCAGAGCGCGTTGCTGGATTTTCTGTGCAATCGCCGCTGACGGCTCGCCCGTTTGCGGATCGTTAAACTCTGCCGCAATCATCGACCCCAGGCCGCGTACCGCAGCAATGGCCGGAACGCTTTCTTTGGCATCAATCAACGTGTTTTTGAGACGCTGGCCCAGTTGATTCGCGCGTTCGCAGAGTGATTCTTTGTCGATAATGTTGAGCACCGCGTGCGCGGCAGCCACCGCCAGCGGGTTCCCGGCGTAGGTGCCACCCAACCCGCCCGGCGCGGGCGCGTCCATAATATTCGCGTTACCGACCACGCCCGAAAGCGGCATCCCGCCCGCGAGGCTTTTCGCCATCGTCATTAAATCCGGCTTATCGACGTAATGATCCATGGCAAACAGCTTACCGGTACGCGCAAAGCCGCTTTGCACTTCATCGGCAATCATCACAATGCCGTGCTCGTCGCACAGGCGGCGAATGGCGGCAACCAGCTCTTTTGGCGCAACGTTGAAACCGCCCTCGCCCTGCACCGGTTCGAAAATAATGGCCGCGACCTGCTTCGCTTCGATGTCTGATTTAAACAAGCGTTCGATGGCGTCGAGGGAGTCCTGTGTTGAAATGCCGTGTAAATCTGACGGATAAGGTACGTGATACACCGAACCAGGGAACGGGCCGAAGCCGATTTTGTACGGCGCAACTTTTCCGGTCAGCGCCATGGTCATATATGTACGACCGTGGAAGCCGCCGCTAAACGCAATCACGCCAGGGCGTCCGGTATGGGCGCGGGCGATTTTCACCGCGTTCTCAACCGCTTCCGCACCGGTGGTGAAGAACGCAGTTTTAGCCTGCCCGCTCACCGGGGCAAGGGCGTTAATTTTCTCCGCCAGGGTGACATAGCTTTCGTACGGCACAATCTGATACGCCGTGTGGGTAAACTGTTGCAATTGCTGCTCCACCGCCGCGACCAGATCAGGGTGGCGATGCCCGGTATTCAGCACCGCAATGCCTGCGGCGAAATCGATGTACTCGTTGCCCTCAACATCCTTCAGCGTGGCGTTTTCAGCCGACTGGGCGAAGAAGTTACACATCACGCCAACCCCGCGCGGGGTGGCAGAAAGACGACGCTGATGGAATTCATTGTTGCTCATGTTTCACACCTTTTGACTCTTCACTGTTAATCGGAAATTAAACGCCCAGACGATCGCGCAGGCTGTAATAAGCCGCGCCCATCGCGGTAAACGGCACGCGAAGCGTACGCCCGCCGGGGAACGGATAATGCGGCAGATTGGCGAAGGCGTCGAAACGCTCGGCGTCGCCGCGCAGCAGTTCGGCAATCAAACGCCCGGCGAGATGGGTACAGGTCACACCGTGGCCGCTGTAGCCCTGCATGTAATAGATGTTGGTATCGAGGCGACCAAACTGCGGCATACGCGACAGGGTCAGCAGGAAGTTGCCCGTCCAGCGGTAATCAATTTTCACGCCCTTCAGCTGCGGGAAGGTTTTCAGCAGTTTCGGCACCACAAGACGCTCAACGTCATCCGGGTCGCGCGCGCCGTACACCACACCGCCGCCGTACAGCAAACGGTTGTCGGCGGTAAGACGGTAGTAATCAAGCAGATAATTACAGTCTTCCACGCAGTAGTTTTTCGGGATCAGCGAACGGGCTAAATCTTCCGACAGCCGTTCGGTGGTGATCACCTGCGTGCCGCACGGCATGCTGCGTTTCGCCAGCTCCGGCTCCACTTTATCGCCCAGGTACGCATTCCCGGCGACAATCACATACTTCGCCGTCACCTGGCCTTTGGTAGTGCGCACCACGGCGGGCGTGGTGTGCTGGATCTGCGTCACGGCGGAAAGCTCATAAACGCGCCCTCCGTTCAGGCGGATGGCATCGGCTTCACCAATGGCGAGGTTTAGCGGGTGAATATGCCCACCGCTGTGATCCAACAGTGCGCCAGTGTAGCGATCACTGGCGACCTCGCGGCGAATGGCGTTGGCGTCCAGCAGCTCCAGCTGTTTATTGCCGTAGCGTTCCCAGTTCTCTTTCTGCTCTTCCAGAGTCGCCAGCTGTTTGTCATTCATCGCCACAAACAGGCCGCCGGGGCGATAGTCGCAGTCAATCTGATAACGTTTGATACGTTCGCGGATGATCTCGCCACCCTCGAACATCATGCTGCCGAGTATACGGGCGGTATCCATGCCGTAGCTTTTTTCGATCACGTCGATGTCGCGGCTGTAGGAGTTCACAAGCTGCCCGCCGTTGCGTCCGCTCGCGCCAAAGCCGATGCGTGAGGCTTCGAGAACCACCACGTCAAAGCCCGCTTCCGCCAGATGCAGCGCGGAAGACAGCCCGGTATAGCCGCCGCCGACCACGCAAACGTCGCAGGAAATCGACTCATTCAGCGTGTCGAATGGCGCGTATTTATTCGCACTGGCGGCGTAATAACTGCTGGTATGTTCGGTCATTTCAGGCCTCCAGGCTTATCCAGATAGTTTTCAGTTCGGTGAATTTTTCAAGGGCATGCAGGGATTTATCGCGGCCGTTACCACTCTGCTTATAGCCGCCAAAGGGCACGGTCATATCGCCGTCGTTGTAGTTATTGACGAAGACGGAACCGGCTTTCAGGCGGCGGCTCAGGCGGTGCGCGCGGGAGAGGTCGCGCGTCCATACCGCCGCGCCAAGGCCGTACTGGCTGTCGTTGGCAAGCTGTAGCGCCTGTTCTTCTGATGTGAAACGCGTGACAACCAGCACCGGACCGAAAATCTCTTCGCGGCTTAAGGACGCATTCGGGTCCACATCCACAAAGATGGTCGCGCCGATGGCGGCAGCCAGCTCAGCGTTACGACCATCCAGCAGCAGTTGCCCTTTACCTTCGCCTTCCCGAATAAAGCTATGGACCGAGTCGGCGTGGGCGCAGTCGATTAAGGTGCCCATGGTGGTTGCGGGATCAAGTGGATGGCCCGGCTGCCAGTTTTGCGCCTGCTGTTTTAACAGGGCTAAGAATTCATCGGCGATGCTCTCTTCCAGCAACAGGCGCGTTCCGGCGATGCACACCTGTCCCTGGTTGTAGAAAATGCCTGCTGCGGTGGCGCTTGCCGCCTGTTGCAAATCCGGGCAGTCAGCGAAAACGATGTTGGCGCTTTTGCCGCCCGCTTCCAGCCAGACGCGTTTCATGTTGCTGTCGCCCGCATCTTTCAGCAGCTGTTTCCCGGTACGGGTTGAACCGGTAAAGGCAATGGCGTCGATATCGTTATGACGCGACAGCGCCTGCCCGGCTTCATGACCAAAACCCGTCACCACGTTCAACACACCATCCGGCAAGCCTGCTTCTTTCGCCAGCCCCGCGAGACGAATCGCACTGAGCGGTGATTTTTCAGACGGTTTTAGAATCACGCTGTTTCCCGCCGCCAGCGCCGGGCCGAGTTTCCAGCAAGTCAGCAACAGCGGGAAGTTCCACGGCACGATGGCGGCAATCACGCCGACCGGTTCACGCACGATCATCGCCAGCTCATGGCTACTGGTGGTCGCCACTTCGCCATACACTTTGTCGATCGCTTCGGCGTACCAGCGAATGGCGCGCGCCGCGCCGGGAATATCATCACGCAGACTGTGACGAATCGGTTTGCCGGTGTCGAGAGTTTCCAGCAGTGCCAGCTCTTCGGCGTGGGCTTCCATTAAATCGGCGAGTTTATTCAGTACCGCTTTACGTTTAGCCGGAGAAGAGAGTGACCAGTCGCCGCGTTCAAATACGCCGCGTGCTGCGCTCATCGCACGGTCGATATCGACGCTCTTGCCGCGGGCAATTTTCGCCAGCGGTGCCTGGGTGACCGGATCAACGGTTTCAAAGGTTTCATTTTCCGCCGCAGCAGTATATTCACCGTTAATAAATAAGCGGTTTTCAATGGCGAGACTTAACGCTTTATCCTGCCAGTAAGCCAGATGATGAAAATTCATTATGACTCCTGTTTCACGTCTATCAGATATATGCAGTTTGTGAACGTCAGGGCGCAGAGATCCCCGGGCCGTATGCCCGTTTATTTCTGGCGACATTCTTTATATACACTTCATCCTTCAAGCCGCCTCTGCCTTGGCTGCGTTCGCTCCCCCGAATCACTTACCTGAGTAAGCTCATCGGGATTCGCTCACTTGCCGCCTTGATGCAACTTGAATGATTTTGTGTATAGATTGCCGGGCGCATTGCGCTTACCCGGCTTACAGAACAAAAAGATTAAAACGTGGTGGGCGTATGGGCGCTGATAATTCGGCAAATACCTGCCGACGTATTACTGAAACTGTGCGGGATGCCGGTATTAATGGCATAACTTTGCCCCGCGACGAGGTGGTAATCCTGACCATTAATCGTCAGAACAATTTCACCTTCCAGTACAGTGCCTATTTCCTCACCCTGATGCTTAATTCTTTCCCCAGTGGTTGTGCCCGGCTGGTACGTTTCAAAGATCATCGCCAGCGTGCGATTCGGGTTACCGTTATGAACCAGCTTCATTGACACACCCTGACTACCCATCTCAATTAAGTCGTCCTGATTAATGACGACCTGCGGCTCATCAGGTTTTTCCGGCTCGGAAAAGAATTCCGAGAGTGACAGACCATACACCTTCAGCAGCTTTTGCAGCGTACTGATGGCAGGGCTGACTTTATCTTGTTCTATCGTACTGATAGCACTGTGAGTCAGCCCGGAGAGTTCGGCGGCACGACGTTGTGAAAGCCCCTGCTGCTGGCGGATTTCCGACAAGCGTTTTCCTGGCGCCAGTCCCTCATCACTCATATTTGCATTTCCTTAAACTGTAGTGGTCAGAGTCGCTGTTTTTCAGCGATATGGTGCTGACAAGCGGTGATAAAGCCCTCGAACAATATACGCGAAAGCGCGTACTCGCTACTGTTCCATTCCGGGTGCCACTGTACGCCCAGCGCAAAAGGATGATTGATGACGCTAACCGCCTCAACTAAGCCATCCGGCGAGCGAGCTTCAACACGCAACCGTGGGCTAACGACCTTCGCCCCTTGTCCATGTAGAGAGTTTACCCAAAAGTTGCTACATTCAGGTAACAACGCAGACAGTAATCCCCCCTCTTCAACCTGAACTTCATGCGACGGTGCATATTGCTGTTCCACCGGCAGTTCGGGATCTTCCCGATGTTCCAGCAATTCAGGCTGTTCGCACAGCTTGCGATGCAACGAACCACCGGTTGCCACCACCAGTTCTTGTAAACCCCGGCAGATGGCGAAAATGGGGATGCGCCTTTCGAGTGCGGCATTAATTATCGCCATGCTCAGAAGATCACGCCCGGGATCGGCGTCAGGCTCATCGCCGTTTTCACCATATAGGTGCGGCTGCACATTGCTGGGACTACCAGGAAGATAAATGCCATCGAGTTTCGGCAAAAGTTGTTCAAGTAATGACGGTTCCGCCAGCGCATGTGGTAGCGCAATAGGCAAGCCGCCTGCATGGATGATGGCATTCAGGTACTTTTCTTGCAGAGTCTGGGTCGCATGACCCTTAAGCCTGTTCCTGCACATTACGACACCGATAACCGGATTGTTCATTATATTTTCCATGCTCAATCTCACAAAGTGGACTAAATTATCGCCATTACTGCGCTTTAAATGACCTTTATGTTCAATATTTTTTCAATCTAGCAGTGGGTTTTCATTTTTGCAAACTCAATTTAACATTTGACAAACATTTAGTTTGCATACAGATTCGAATGGTGGTCATTATATTTTACGCTTTGATAACGAGCGGAAAACAAACCAAAGGCGAAGAATCATGGAAACCAATATCGTTGAAGTAGAGAACTTTGTTCAGCAGTCAGAAGAGAGGCGGGGTAGCGCCTTTACGCAGGAAGTGAAACGCTACCTGGAGCGCTACCCGAATACGCAATATGTTGATGTTTTACTTACCGATTTAAATGGTTGCTTCCGTGGAAAGCGTATTCCTGTTTCAAGCCTGAAGAAGCTCGAGAAAGGGTGTTATTTCCCGGCCTCGGTATTTGCAATGGATATTCTGGGCAACGTAGTAGAAGAAGCAGGTCTGGGTCAGGAAATGGGCGAGCCGGATCGTACCTGTGTTCCTGTTCTCGGTTCCTTAACTCCTTCTGCCGCCGATCCAGAGTTTATCGGTCAGATGCTCCTGACCATGGTCGATGAAGATGGCGCTCCCTTTGACGTTGAGCCGCGGAACGTTCTTAACCGCCTGTGGCAGCAGCTGCGCCAGCGCGGATTGTTCCCGGTCGTAGCGGTAGAGCTGGAGTTCTATTTACTGGATCGCCAGCGCGACGCTGAAGGGTATCTGCAACCGCCCTGCGCGCCTGGCACCGATGACCGCAATACACAAAGCCAGGTTTACTCCGTTGATAACCTCAACCACTTCGCCGACGTGCTCAATGATATTGATGAACTGGCGCAGTTACAGCTGATTCCGGCAGATGGCGCGGTCGCTGAGGCCTCGCCGGGTCAGTTTGAAATCAACCTTTACCATACTGATAACGTGCTGGAAGCCTGCGATGATGCGCTGGCACTAAAACGCCTGGTGCGTCTGATGGCAGAAAAGCATAAGATGCACGCCACTTTTATGGCGAAGCCGTATGAAGAGCACGCGGGCAGCGGAATGCATATCCATATCAGTATGCAAAATAATCGTGGCGAGAACGTGCTTTCTGACGCGGAAGGCGAAGATTCGCCGCTGCTGAAAAAGATGCTCGCCGGGATGATTGACCTGATGCCGTCGTCGATGGCGTTGCTGGCACCAAACGTGAACTCGTATCGCCGCTTCCAGCCGGGAATGTATGTGCCGACGCAGGCGTCGTGGGGCCATAACAACCGCACCGTCGCCCTGCGTATTCCGTGCGGCGACCGTCATAATCACCGCGTGGAATATCGCGTGGCGGGTGCCGATGCCAACCCATATCTGGTGATGGCAGCGATTTTTGCCGGTATTTTGCATGGCCTTGATAACGAGCTGCCGTTGCAGGAAGAAGTCGAAGGCAACGGGCTGGAACAGGAAGGCTTACCCTTTCCGATTCGCCAGAGCGATGCCCTGGGTGAGTTTATCGAGAATGATCACCTGCGCCGCTATTTAGGCGAACGCTTCTGCCATGTCTATCACGCCTGTAAAAATGATGAGCTGTTGCAGTTTGAGCGCCTCATCACAGAAACAGAAATTGAGTGGATGTTGAAAAACGCGTAATACCCCTTGCGGGGTTGTTTCATCGGCCTGAGCGGAGCCAGGCCTGACATTTGCTGGTAATCCAGACATTTCCCGGATGTCGCGTTATGGAGCGCGGGCGGCAACGGGCTTCCGTTAACGATTAAGACTGTGACGAGGAAATGAGATGATGCCGATGATTAAATCCCCGCATGGCGAGGGAGGCTGCGTATGCGCCCCTCCTGCTACTGACTGGACTCCGCCCCCTTTGCTTCCCTTGCTAAACAGGTTTGATTTCAGGTCGACACGACCGCAAACCTTATTACGCAGGGGAGGCAGCAATTATGGCTATTAATTCACCACTGAATATTGCTGCGCAACCCGGCAAAACCCGTCTGCGAAAATCACTGAAATTGTGGCAGGTGGTGATGATGGGTCTGGCCTATCTCACGCCGATGACCGTATTTGATACTTTTGGTATTGTCTCCGGCATTAGCGACGGTCACGTTCCGGCGTCCTATTTGCTGGCGCTGGCGGGTGTGCTGTTTACCGCTATCAGCTACGGCAAACTGGTTCGCCAGTTTCCGGAGGCCGGTTCGGCCTATACCTACGCGCAAAAGTCGATTAACCCGCACGTCGGATTTATGGTCGGCTGGTCATCGCTGCTGGATTATCTCTTTTTGCCGATGATTAACGTCTTGTTGGCGAAAATCTATCTCTCCGCCCTCTTCCCGGAAGTGCCGCCGTGGGTGTGGGTGGTAACCTTCGTCGCCATTTTAACCGCCGCGAATCTGAAGAGCGTCAACCTGGTCGCTAACTTCAATACCCTGTTTGTACTGGTGCAAATCTCCATCATGGTGGTGTTTATCTTCCTGGTAGTTCAGGGACTGCATAAAGGAGAAGGCGTTGGCACCGTCTGGTCACTTCAGCCGTTTATCAGCGAGAACGCGCACCTGATCCCGATTATTACCGGGGCGACGATTGTCTGTTTCTCCTTCCTCGGTTTCGATGCGGTGACCACGCTTTCGGAAGATACGCCGGACGCCGCACGCGTGATCCCGAAAGCCATCTTCCTGACGGCGGTCTACGGTGGCGTTATCTTTATCGCGGCGTCGTTCTTTATGCAGCTGTTCTTTCCCGATATCAGCCGCTTTAAAGATCCGGATGCCGCACTGCCTGAAATTGCGCTGTACGTCGGCGGCAAGCTCTTCCAGTCGATTTTCCTCTGCACCACGTTTGTGAACACGTTAGCCTCTGGCCTGGCTTCACATGCCAGCGTGTCGCGTCTGCTGTATGTGATGGGGCGTGACAATGTGTTTCCGGAGCGCGTGTTTGGCTATGTGCACCCAAAATGGCGGACTCCGGCACTCAACGTCATTATGGTCGGGATTGTCGCGTTGTCGGCGCTGTTCTTCGATTTAGTTACCGCCACAGCGTTAATTAACTTCGGTGCTCTGGTGGCGTTTACCTTCGTGAATCTGTCGGTGTTTAATCATTTCTGGCGGCGTAAAGGAATGAATAAAAGCTGGAAGGATCACTTCCACTATTTGCTGATGCCGCTGGTTGGCGCGCTGACGGTGGGTGTGCTGTGGGTTAACCTCGAGTCAACGTCACTGACACTCGGTCTGGTATGGACTTCGTTAGGCGGCGCATATTTATGGTATCTGATCCGCCGCTATCGCAAAGTGCCGTTGTATGATGGTGACAGAACGCCGGTGAGTGAAACGTAATAGTCGGATGCGCGGCGCATTATCCTGCCTGAGGGTAACGCGCCGCGCCATTAACTATAAAAAGATGTATGACCCGGATCACGAGTGCTATCATCCGCCCTTATGCTTAGCGCATTAACCCCAGGGGCAAATAATGAACCACGATATCCCGCTAAAATATTTTGATATTGCCGATGAGTACGCGACCGAATGCGCAGAGCCTGTCGCAGAGGCTGAACGCACACCGCTGGCCCACTACTTCCAGTTACTGCTCACCCGTTTGATGAACAATGAAGAGATCAGCGAAGAAGCCCAACATGAAATGGCTGCTGAAGCGGGGATTAATCCCGTACGCATTGATGAGATCGCAGAGTTTTTGAATCAATGGGGTAATGAGTAATGATTTAATTGCAGACGATCGGTCAGTATCGTTGTCCGGATAAAGCGTTCACGCCGCATCTGGCTAACAATGACACGCACTGCAGCGTGCTTTAATGGGTTTCTCACGATCGTACCGCTCTGCTCCTCGCTAAGTTGTTCTGTGAGTTATAGTTATAGAGAAATCACGGGTACGAATGTTGAACAGATGGCGACGTCACCTGTTCAACGACCAACCACACGGCCCTCATTACGACCCCTGAACACAAACGGTAATGGCAAATGTCATTAAATATTAGTAAGATAGCCTCTTTACATAAAATCCCTTAATATTATGCGCCAGGTATTATCGTCTCTTTTGGTGATTGCTGGACTTGTGAGTGGTCAGGCAATCGCCGCGCCTGAATCTCCCCCGCATGCTGATATCCGCGACAGCGGTTTTGTCTATTGCGTCAGCGGGCAAGTCAACACCTTTAACCCATCCAAAGCGAGCAGTGGGTTAATTGTCGATACCCTTGCCGCCCAGTTTTATGATCGACTGCTGGATGTCGATCCCTATACCTATCGCCTGATGCCGGAACTTGCCGAAAGCTGGGAAGTACTCGACAACGGCGCGACCTATCGCTTCCACCTGCGTCGCGATGTTCCGTTTCAAAAAACCGACTGGTTTACTCCCACTCGTAAAATGAATGCCGACGATGTGGTGTTTACCTTCCAGCGAATTTTTGACCGCAACAACCCGTGGCATAACGTCAACGGCAGCAACTTCCCCTACTTCGACAGCCTGCAATTTGCCGATAACGTGAAAAGCGTCCGCAAACTGGATAATCATACCGTTGAGTTCCGACTCGCCCAGCCGGATGCTTCTTTTTTGTGGCACCTCGCAACCCATTATGCTTCGGTCATGTCGGCAGAATATGCCCGGAAGTTAGAGAAAGAAGATCGCCAGGAGCAACTCGACCGTCAACCGGTCGGCACCGGTCCGTATCAGTTGTCGGAATACCGCGCCGGGCAATTTATTCGCCTACAACGTCATGATGACTTCTGGCGCGGTAAACCGTTAATGCCGCAGGTAGTGGTGGATTTAGGCTCCGGCGGCACCGGACGTCTGTCGAAACTCCTGACCGGGGAATGCGACGTTCTGGCCTGGCCTGCTGCCAGCCAGCTATCCATTTTGCGTGACGACCCGCGCTTGCGTTTAACGCTGCGTCCTGGGATGAACGTCGCCTATCTGGCATTTAACACCGCCAAACCGCCGCTAAATAATCCCGCTGTCCGCCATGCGCTGGCACTGGCGATTAATAACCAGCGCCTGATGCAATCCATCTATTATGGTACGGCTGAAACGGCGGCCTCTATTTTACCGCGCGCCTCGTGGGCCTATGACAACGAGGCTAAAATTACTGAATACAATCCGGCGAAATCGCGCGAACAGTTGAAGTCGTTGGGGCTGGAAAATTTAACGCTGAAACTGTGGGTGCCCACACGTTCGCAGGCGTGGAACCCCAGTCCACTGAAAACTGCCGAACTGATTCAGGCGGATATGGCGCAGGTTGGCGTAAAAGTGGTGATTGTGCCGGTAGAAGGTCGCTTTCAGGAGGCGCGGTTGATGGATATGAGCCATGATCTGACGTTATCCGGTTGGGCGACGGACAGTAACGACCCGGACAGTTTCTTCCGTCCGTTACTGAGCTGCGCGGCAATTCATTCGCAGACCAACCTCGCCCACTGGTGCGATCCGAAATTCGACAGCGTATTGCGTAAGGCGCTCTCTTCGCAGCAGCTGGCGGCGCGTATTGAAGCCTATGACGAAGCGCAGAGTATTCTGGCGCAGGAATTGCCCATTTTGCCGCTGGCGTCGTCATTGCGTTTGCAGGCCTATCGGTACGATATCAAAGGTCTGGTACTTAGCCCGTTTGGTAACGCCTCCTTTGCTGGGGTGTATCGCGAGAAACAGGATGAGGTGAAAAAACCATGATTATCTTCACCTTACGCCGCATTTTGTTATTGATTGTCACCTTGTTCCTGCTGACCTTCGTTGGCTTCAGCTTGAGCTATTTCACCCCTCATGCGCCGTTACAAGGCGCGTCACTGTGGAATGCCTGGGTGTTCTGGTTTAACGGCCTGATCCACTGGGATTTTGGTGTTTCCAGCATTAACGGTCAACCGATTGCCGAACAGTTAAAAGAGGTCTTCCCGGCGACGATGGAACTGTGCATCCTCGCCTTCGGTTTTGCGCTGATTGTTGGCATCCCCGTGGGGATGATTGCCGGGATTACGCGCCATAAGTGGCAGGATAACTTGATCAACGCCATCGCCTTACTGGGCTTTTCAATCCCGGTGTTCTGGCTGGCGCTTCTGTTGACGCTGTTTTGTTCACTCACGCTAGGTTGGTTGCCCGTTTCAGGGCGTTTCGATCTGCTCTACGAAGTGAAACCGATTACCGGTTTTGCGTTGATTGATGCCTGGCTTTCGGACTCACCATGGCGGGATGAAATGATCATGAGCGCAATCCGCCATATGATATTGCCCGTGATCACCCTGTCGGTTGCGCCAACAACTGAAGTGATCCGCCTGATGCGTATCAGCACTATCGAAGTGTATGACCAGAACTATGTAAAAGCGGCGGCGACCCGCGGTTTGTCGCGCTTTACTATTTTGCGTCGCCACGTTCTGCATAACGCGTTACCGCCGGTTATTCCTCGCCTGGGCTTACAGTTTTCCACCATGCTGACGCTGGCGATGATCACCGAAATGGTTTTTAGCTGGCCGGGTTTAGGGCGCTGGTTAATTAACGCCATCCGCCAGCAGGATTACGCAGCCATTTCCGCCGGAGTGATGGTGTGTGGCTCACTGGTCATTATTGTTAACGTGATTTCTGATATTTTGGGTGCCATGGCTAACCCTCTGAAACATAAGGAATGGTATGCCTTACGATAGCGTATACAGCGAAAAGCGCCCGCCGGGCACGCTGCGTACCGCCTGGCGCAAATTTTATAGTGACGCCTCTGCGATGGTCGGCCTGTACGGCTGCGCGGGGCTGGCTGTACTGTGTATTTTTGGCGGCTGGTTTGCGCCTTACGGCATCGACCAGCAATTTCTCGGTTATCAATTATTGCCGCCGTCATGGTCGCGCTATGGCGAAGTTTCTTTCTTCCTGGGGACTGACGACCTCGGACGCGATGTTTTAAGCCGTTTACTGAGCGGAGCTGCGCCAACCGTGGGTGGCGCATTTGTGGTGACGCTTGCCGCGACGATCTGTGGCCTGGTACTGGGCACCTTCGCCGGGGCGACACACGGCCTCCGCTCAGCGGTGCTTAACCATATTCTGGATACCTTACTGGCGATCCCTTCGCTGCTGTTGGCAATTATCGTTGTAGCGTTTGCCGGACCGAGTTTGTCCCACGCTATGTTTGCTGTCTGGCTGGCATTGCTGCCGCGTATGGTACGTTCGATTTACAGCATGGTGCATGACGAACTGGAAAAAGAGTACGTTATCGCCGCCCGTCTGGATGGCGCATCAACGCTGAATATTCTCTGGTTTGCTGTGATGCCAAACATCACCGCCGGGCTGGTCACCGAGATCACCCGCGCACTGTCGATGGCAATTCTCGATATCGCCGCGCTGGGCTTTCTCGATCTCGGCGCACAACTCCCCTCGCCTGAATGGGGAGCGATGCTCGGTGATGCGCTGGAACTGATTTATGTCGCCCCGTGGACTGTCATGCTGCCAGGTGCGGCAATTATGATTAGCGTGTTGTTGGTTAACCTCCTTGGCGATGGCGTTCGTCGTGCGATTATTGCGGGGGTGGAATAATGCCATTACTCGATATTCGTAACCTGACCATTGAATTTAAAACCGGTGATGAGTGGGTTAAAGCCGTCGACCGGGTAAGTATGACCTTAACCGAAGGTGAAATCCGCGGTCTTGTTGGTGAATCCGGTTCCGGCAAGAGTTTGATTGCGAAAGCGATTTGTGGGGTGAATAAAGATAACTGGCGTGTTACTGCTGACCGTATGCGTTTTGATGATATCGATTTGCTGCGTCTCTCCGCACGCGAACGGCGCAAACTGGTTGGCCATAACGTGTCGATGATTTTCCAGGAACCGCAGTCGTGTCTTGACCCTTCAGAACGTGTGGGCCGCCAGTTGATGCAAAACATCCCAGCCTGGACCTATAAAGGCCGTTGGTGGCAGCGTTTTGGCTGGCGCAAACGCCGTGCCATTGAACTGCTGCACCGCGTGGGGATTAAAGATCACAAAGATGCGATGCGCAGTTTTCCCTATGAGTTGACCGAAGGTGAATGTCAGAAAGTGATGATAGCCATTGCACTGGCGAATCAACCGCGTCTGCTGATTGCTGACGAACCGACCAACTCAATGGAGCCAACAACCCAGGCGCAAATCTTTCGCCTGCTGACGCGTCTCAACCAAAACAGCAATACCACTATTTTGCTTATCAGCCATGACTTACAAATGCTTAGCCAATGGGCGGATAAAATTAACGTGCTTTACTGCGGTCAAACAGTGGAAACCGCGCCGAGTAAGGAGTTGGTGACGATGCCACATCATCCTTATACCCAGGCGCTGATCCGCGCGATACCAGACTTCGGCAGCGCGATGCCGCATAAAAGTCGCCTCAATACGCTGCCCGGCGCTATCCCACTGCTGGAACAGTTACCGATTGGTTGTCGTCTGGGGCCACGTTGCCCGTATGCACAACGAGAATGCATTGTGACGCCACGTTTGACGGGGGCGAAAAATCATCTCTATGCCTGTCATTTCCCGCTGAACATGGAGAAAGAGTGAGATGATCGAAACGCTGCTTGAAGTGCGTAATTTAAGTAAAACGTTCCGCTACCGGACCGGCTGGTTTCGTCGTCAGACCGTAGAAGCGGTAAAACCCTTGAGCTTTACGCTACGTGAAGGCCAGACACTGGCGATTATTGGCGAGAATGGTTCGGGTAAATCCACGCTGGCAAAAATGCTGGCGGGAATGATAGAGCCTACCAGCGGCGAGTTATTGATTGACGATCATCCACTGCATTTTGGCGATTATTCCTTCCGCAGTCAGCGTATTCGCATGATTTTTCAGGATCCTTCGACCTCGTTGAATCCCCGTCAACGTATCTCGCAAATTCTGGATTTTCCACTGCGCCTGAACACCGACCTGGAACCGGAACAGCGTCGCAAACAGATTATTGAAACGATGCGTATGGTTGGGCTGCTACCGGATCACGTCAGTTACTATCCGCATATGTTGGCACCCGGACAAAAACAGCGTCTGGGTCTGGCGCGCGCGCTGATATTGCGCCCAAAAGTCATTATTGCCGATGAAGCCCTCGCTTCACTGGATATGTCGATGCGTTCGCAGTTGATTAATCTGATGCTGGAATTACAGGAAAAACAGGGCATTTCGTATATTTATGTTACCCAGCATATCGGAATGATGAAGCACATTAGCGACCAGGTGCTGGTGATGCATCAGGGCGAGGTTGTCGAGCGAGGCAGCACCGCGGATGTGCTGGCATCGCCGCTGCATGAACTCACCAAACGGCTGATTGCCGGTCATTTTGGCGAGGCATTGACGGCGGATGCGTGGCGTAAAGATCGCTAATTTTCTGAATCCTCCTTCCAGATTATTCACCTCATTCTGACAAAAGATTAAATCTTGTCAGAATGAGGTGATAGATAAAATTAAATCAAATGCGCGTGATTTAAGACGCAATCTCACTTTGCAGGAACGAAAGCTCTGGCGATATCTTCGCAGCCGACGTTTTAGTGATTTCAAATTTCGCCGTCAACATCCAGTGGGGAGCTACATTCTCGATTTTGCTTGCTGCTCGGCGCGTGTAGTCGTTGAGCTGGATGGTGGGCAGCATGATTTAGCAGTTGCCTATGATTCCAGGCGCACTAGCTGGCTTGAGTCGCAGGGCTGGACCGTGCTGCGTTTCTGGAATAACGAGATTGATTGTAATGAGGAGACGGTGCTGGAGAATATTCTGCAGGAACTGAACCGCCGGTCACCCTCTCCCTGAAAGAGCGAGGGGGCAGACCGAGCCGAATAGCTGTTGTGGTGAAAACATGGAGACGGTGCTGGAGAATATTCGGCAAGGTCTGAACCGTCCCAGCCATCGCCATGAAAGGGTTAGGGGCTGTATGAGCCTGTTTGTTGCTGGGGTAACAATATTTGCACAATACGGTCCCCTCGCCCCTCTGGGGAGAGGGTTAGGGTGAGGGGAAAAGCGCCCCCCCTGCCGCAGCCTGCTCCGGTCGGACCTGGCAACTATAGCTACTCACAGCCAGGTTGATTATAATAACCGTTTATCTGTTCGTACTGTTTACTAAAACGACGAATCGCCTGATTTTCAGGCACAACAAGCATCAACAATAAGGATTAAAGCTATGGGTTTTCTTTCCGGTAAGCGCATTCTGGTAACCGGTGTTGCCAGCAAACTATCCATCGCCTACGGTATCGCTCAGGCGATGCACCGCGAAGGAGCTGAACTGGCATTCACCTACCAGAACGACAAACTGAAAGGCCGCGTAGAAGAATTTGCCGCTCAATTGGGTTCTGACATCGTTCTGCAGTGCGATGTTGCAGAAGATGCCAGCATCGACACCATGTTCGCTGAACTGGGGAAAGTTTGGCCGAAATTTGACGGTTTCGTACACTCTATTGGTTTTGCACCTGGCGATCAGCTGGATGGTGACTATGTTAACGCCGTTACCCGTGAAGGCTTCAAAATTGCCCACGACATCAGCTCCTACAGCTTCGTTGCAATGGCAAAAGCTTGCCGCTCCATGCTGAATCCGGGTTCTGCCCTGCTGACCCTTTCCTACCTTGGCGCTGAGCGCGCTATCCCGAACTACAACGTTATGGGTCTGGCAAAAGCGTCTCTGGAAGCGAACGTGCGCTATATGGCGAACGCGATGGGTCCGGAAGGTGTGCGTGTTAACGCCATCTCTGCTGGTCCGATCCGTACTCTGGCGGCCTCCGGTATCAAAGACTTCCGCAAAATGCTGGCTCATTGCGAAGCCGTTACCCCGATTCGCCGTACCGTTACTATTGAAGATGTGGGTAACTCTGCGGCATTCCTGTGCTCCGATCTCTCTGCCGGTATCTCCGGTGAAGTGGTCCACGTTGACGGCGGTTTCAGCATTGCTGCAATGAACGAACTCGAACTGAAATAATCGTTCTGTTGGTAAAGATGGGCGGCGTTCTGCCGCCCGTTATCTCTGTTATACCTTTCTGATATTTGTTATCGCCGATCCGTCTTTCTCCCCTTCCCGCCTTGCGTCAGGATAACGATTTCCTTTACGACCAAGGAGCGCCCATGGAACAACGCCACATCACCGGCAAAAGCCACTGGTATCATGAAACGCAATCCAGTACTACGGAGTATGACGTTCTGCCTCTGGTCCCGGAAGCCGCAAAGGTCAGCGATCCCTTTCTACTCGACGTGATCCTTGAAAAAGAAACGCTGGCCCCCTTCCTTTCATGGCTGGACCCTGCGCGTGTTCTTGCAGTGGATTTGTTCCCTGACCAGCTTACCGTGACCCGTTCACAGACCTTCACCGCTTATGAACGCTTGTCGACGGCCCTGACGGTTGCTCAGGTTTGCGGCGTCCAGCGGTTATGTAACTACTATTCGGCGCGACTTACGCCGCTCCCCGGGCCTGATTCCACCAGGGAAAGTAATCATCGGTTGGCACAAATCACGCAATATGCCCGCCAACTGGCTAGCTCGCCTTCTATTATCGACAACCGATCGCGCCAGCATCTGAATGACGTCGGTCTTACTGCCTGGGACTGTGTGATCATTAGCCAAATCATTGGTTTTATTGGCTTTCAGGCGCGGACAATTGCGACATTTCAGGCTTATCTCGGGCATCCGGTACGCTGGTTACCCGGGCTGGAGATACAAAACTACGCCGACGCGTCACTGTTTGCTGATGAATCATTACGCTGGCGAAGCAGCTATGAGGTGGAAAAACTACCTGAAGAGCACACAAAAAGTTCAACTGCAGAACTTTGCCAACTGGCCGAAATACTCTCTCTCCACCCTATTTCACTTTCCCTTCTCGAAAAGTTGTTAAACAGCACACGGGGCAATACACAGCCGGATAATCAGCTTGCGGCGTTGTTATGCGCGCGTATAAATGGCAGTCCTGCTTGTTTTGCCACCTGTATGGATTCATCAAATGAATATAAAAAAATCAGCACCCTTATGCGCAAGGGCGAAAATGAAATTAACCAATGGGCTGACCGTCATTCTGTTGAGCGCGCTACCGTTCAGGCGATACAATGGCTGACCCGAGCACCCGATCGCTTTAGCGCCGCCCAGTTCAGCCCTTTACTCGAACACGAAAAATCATCAACGCAGATTATTAATCTGCTGGTATGGAGCGGGCTGTGTGGCTGGATAAATCGCTTAAAAATCGCGTTGGGTGAGACATATTAACCTTGCCGCGTCAGACAGATTCGCGTAAAACTGTCAGCCGCTCTAATGGCCACCAAAATAGACAATTATGTTTCAGGACAACCCGCTGCTAGCGCAGCTTAAACAGCAACTGCATTCCCAGACGCCACGCGCTGAAGGGGTGGTAAAAGCCACAGAAAAAGGCTTTGGCTTCCTGGAAGTCGACGCGCAAAAAAGTTATTTCATTCCGCCGCCGCAGATGAAAAAAGTCATGCATGGCGACCGAATTATCGCGGTGATCCACAGTGAAAAAGAACGTGAATCCGCAGAGCCAGAAGAACTGGTTGAACCGTTCCTGACTCGTTTCGTGGGTAAGGTTCAGGGCAAAAATGACCGTCTGGCCATCGTTCCTGATCATCCACTCTTAAAAGACGCCATTCCTTGCCGCGCAGCCCGTGGCCTGAACCACGAGTTTAAAGAAGGCGACTGGGCGGTTGCCGAAATGCGCCGTCATCCGCTGAAAGGCGATCGTTCTTTCTATGCAGAACTGACACAATACATCACTTTTGGTGACGATCACTTTGTACCGTGGTGGGTTACCCTTGCACGCCATAATCTGGAAAAAGAAGCACCAGACGGCGTCGCTACCGAAATGCTCGATGAAGGTCTGGTTCGTGAAGATCTGACCGCGCTGGATTTTGTCACCATCGACAGTGCCAGCACAGAAGATATGGATGACGCCCTTTTCGCTAAGGCGTTGCCGGATGACAAACTTCAGCTGATTGTGGCGATTGCCGATCCAACCGCGTGGATTGCTGAAGGCAGTAAGCTGGACAAAGCCGCGAAAATTCGCGCATTCACCAACTACCTGCCTGGCTTCAACATCCCTATGCTGCCTCGCGAGCTTTCTGACGATCTCTGCTCACTGCGCGCCAATGAAGTCCGCCCGGTACTGGCATGCCGCATGACGCTCTCCGCTGATGGCACCATTGAAGATAATATCGAATTCTTTGCCGCCACCATCGAATCCAAAGCGAAGCTGGTGTATGACCAGGTTTCTGACTGGCTGGAAAATACCGGTGACTGGAAGCCTGAAAGTGAAGCAATTGCCGAACAAGTCCGTTTGTTAGCGCAAATTTGCCAACGCCGCGGCGAGTGGCGTCATAACCACGCACTGGTGTTTAAAGATCGCCCGGATTACCGCTTTATTCTCGGTGAAAAAGGTGAAGTGCTGGATATCGTCGCCGAGCCTCGTCGCATTGCCAACCGTATCGTCGAAGAAGCGATGATTGCCGCTAACATTTGTGCGGCCCGCGTACTGCGCGATAAGCTCGGTTTTGGCATCTATAACGTGCATATGGGCTTTGATCCGGCGAATGCCGACGCGCTGGCAGCGTTGCTGAAAACGCACGGTCTGCATGTCGATGCCGAAGAAGTGCTCACGCTGGACGGTTTCTGCAAACTGCGTCGTGAACTGGATGCGCAACCAACTGGTTTCCTCGACAGCCGCATTCGTCGCTTCCAGTCATTTGCTGAAATTAGCACTGAACCCGGTCCTCACTTTGGCCTCGGTCTGGAAGCATACGCCACCTGGACATCGCCGATCCGTAAATATGGCGACATGATCAACCACCGTCTGCTGAAAGCGGTTATCAAAGGCGAAACTGCGACGCGTCCACAGGATGAGATCACTGTCCAAATGGCCGAGCGTCGCCGTCTCAATCGGATGGCAGAACGTGATGTTGGTGACTGGTTATACGCACGCTTCCTGAAAGACAAAGCCGGGACCGACACCCGTTTCGCGGCGGAAATTGTCGATATCAGCCGTGGCGGCATGCGTGTTCGTTTGGTTGATAACGGCGCTATCGCCTTTATTCCTGCACCTTTCTTACACGCTGTGCGCGATGAAATGGTTTGCAGCCAGGAAAACGGCACCGTACAAATTAAAGGTGAAACGGTTTATAAAGTAACTGACGTTATTGACGTCACCATTGCCGAAGTCCGCATGGAAACCCGCAGCATTATTGCGCGCCCGGTCGCGTAATCTCCTTTCACGGCCCATTCCTTATGAATGGGCCGTTTATTTCCCCGCTCTACCTTCATCATATCCCGGCAGTTTTTTAACTGACTTTCGTTTGAAAACTGGCGTTTTTCCAAAACTGGATTACAAATAAATATATAAAAAAAACAATGCGTTTAGCCGCCGTTAATTTCATGTAAGTCATGTTGTTCCTTTTATTTAACCGCGGACTCCGCTGTTAACCGGAGGATATGCATCATGAAAACCGTTAGGGAGTCCACAACGTTGTACAACTTTCTCGGATCGCACAATTCATACTGGCGGTTGACGGAAAGCAGCGATGTTTTGCGCTTTTCTACCACCGAAACCACAGAACCTGAACGTATGTTGCAGTTATCTGCCGAACAGGCTGCTCGAATCAGGGAAATGACAGTCATCACCTCCAGCCTGATGATGAGTCTGACCGTCGATGAAAGCGATCTTTCTGTGCATCTGGTAGGACGAAAAATCAATAAACGGGAATGGGCTGGCAACGCGTCTGCATGGCATGACACACCGGCGGTTGCTCGTGATTTATCACACGGGCTTTCCTTTGCTGAGCAGGTAGTTTCTGAAGCACATTCCGCAATAGTCATTCTCGACAGCCGGGGGAATATTCAACGCTTCAATCGCTTATGTGAAGATTACACAGGGTTGAAAGAACACGACGTCATTGGGCAAAGCGTGTTTAAACTGTTTATGAGCCGTCGTGAAGCTGCGGCATCCAGGCGCAATAACCGTGTATTTTTTCGAAGCGGCAATGCATATGAAGTCGAACTGTGGATACCAACACGTAAAGGCCAGCGGCTGTTTCTGTTTCGCAATAAATTTGTCCACAGCGGCAGTGGCAAAAACGAGATTTTTTTAATCTGTTCCGGTACCGACATTACCGAAGAGCGCCGCGCTCAGGAGCGACTGCGTATTCTGGCAAATACCGACAGTATCACCGGACTGCCGAATCGTAACGCAATGCAGGAGTTAATCGATCACGCTATTAATCATGCAGATAACAATAAAGTTGGGGTTGTGTATCTTGATTTGGATAATTTTAAAAAGGTCAACGACGCCTATGGGCATTTGTTTGGTGACCAGTTATTACGCGACGTGTCATTGGCTATTTTAAGCTGTCTCGAACATGACCAGGTGTTGGCGCGTCCAGGTGGCGATGAGTTTCTGGTACTGGCATCCAATACCTCACAAAGCGCGCTGGAAGCAATGGCATCACGAATTTTGACCCGCTTACGCCTCCCCTTTCGTATTGGTTTAATTGAAGTTTATACCAGCTGTTCAGTAGGTATTGCACTCTCTCCCGAACATGGTTCGGACAGCGCGGCTATTATTCGTCACGCCGACACAGCAATGTACACAGCGAAGGAAGGCGGACGAGGACAATTTTGCGTTTTTACTCCAGAAATGAATCAGCGGGTATTTGAATATCTCTGGCTGGATACCAACTTGCGTAAAGCACTGGAAAACGATCAGTTGGTTATTCACTATCAACCGAAAATCACCTGGCGTGGCGAAGTGCGCAGTCTGGAAGCACTAGTACGTTGGCAGTCACCTGAACGTGGGTTGATTCCACCGTTGGATTTCATTTCCTACGCCGAAGAGTCAGGGCTAATTGTGCCTTTAGGCCGTTGGGTGATTCTCGATGTCGTACGCCAGGTGGCGAAGTGGCGGGATAAAGGCATTAACCTGCGAGTGGCGGTAAACATTTCTGCACGTCAGCTCGCCGATCAAACCATTTTCACCGCCCTGAAACAGGTTCTCCAGGAACTGAATTTTGAATACTGCCCAATAGATGTTGAACTGACAGAGAGTTGTCTGATTGAGAATGATGAACTGGCACTGTCTGTTATTCAACAATTTAGCCAACTAGGTGCGCAAGTGCATCTGGACGATTTTGGTACCGGCTACTCTTCACTTTCGCAACTGGCGCGCTTTCCGATCGATGCCATCAAACTTGACCAGGGTTTTGTTCGAGATATTCACAAACAGCCTGTCTCGCAGTCACTGGTCCGGGCGATCGTCGCTGTGGCCCAGGCATTGAATCTTCAGGTGATCGCCGAAGGTGTAGAGAGTGCAAAGGAAGATGCTTTTTTAACCAAGAACGGGATCAATGAGCGGCAAGGATTTTTGTTTGCCAAACCGATGCCCGCCGTCGCCTTCGAACGTTGGTATAAACGCTATCTGAAGCGCGCATAAGTAGATGAATATATATACTTAGCGTTATATTCCGTCATTATATATCGTATTCCAGGATGATAATTAGCCGTTGCTGTTAAACACTTCTCTTTTAGCGGCAATTTTTGCATTATTCATTTTCCACTTTTGCTATAAGGATGTCCTTGATGTCTGAATTTGATGCCCAGCGCGTTACCGAACGTATTGATATTGTGTTAGATATCCTTGTGGCAGGCGATTACCACTCTGCGATCCATAATCTCGAGATACTTAAAGCAGAACTCTTGCGCCAGGTTGCTGAATCTACGCCAGACATCCCGAAGGCACCGTGGGAGATTTAACAATCGTGCCTTCAGGTTTTCCTATTTGAGGATGCCCGGCGCGTCAGTATTTTTTTATTAAGTATTATAACGTTATAAGAATTACAGCGATGAATTCCCGACAACAAACTATTCTACAGATGGTCATTGACCAGGGTCAGGTTAGCGTAACCGATCTGGCAAAAGCCACTGGAGTTTCTGAAGTTACCATTCGCCAGGATCTCAACACACTCGAAAAACTGAGTTACCTCCGCCGTGCACATGGCTTTGCTGTTTCGCTTGATAGTGATGACGTCGAAACCCGTATGATGAGCAACTATACGCTGAAGCGTGAACTCGCCGAGTTTGCCGCGTCGCTGGTTCAACCGGGCGAAACCATCTTTATCGAAAATGGCAGCAGCAATGCCCTACTCGCCCGGACTCTGGGCGAGCAGAAGAAAAATGTCACTATCATCACGGTCAGCAGCTACATCGCGCATTTGCTGAAAGACGCGCCTTGTGAAGTTATTTTGCTCGGTGGCGTGTATCAGAAAAAAAGCGAAAGTATGGTTGGCCCTTTGACACGCCAGTGCATCCAACAGGTGCATTTCAGCAAAGCATTTATTGGTATTGATGGCTGGCAACCTGAAACTGGATTTACCGGTCGCGATATGATGCGTACCGATGTGGTCAATGCCGTGCTGGAAAAAGAGTGCGAAGCGATAGTCCTGACTGACAGCTCGAAATTTGGTGCTGTACATTCATACTCCATCGGTCCCGTTGAGCGATTCAATCGCGTGATTACCGATTCGAAAATACGCGCCAGCGATCTGATGCATCTTGAGCACAGTAAACTCACCGTTCACGTCGTTGACATTTAACCATTTCCCTTCTCTACGGATGATTTGCAGTTTGGCAAATCATCCGCTCTAAGATGATTCCTGGTTGATAATTAAGACTATTTACCTGTTATTAACACTCTCAAGATATAAAATTATTATCAGCGATATAACAGGAAGTCATTATCACCTGCGTGATATAACCCTGCGCGCGAGCAGATTTCACGGAATAATTTCACCAGGCTTATTCTTAGCTATTATAGTTATAGAGAGCTTACTTCCGTGAATCATAAATTCAGGAGAGAGTATTATGTTTGTAACGAGCAAAAAAATGACCGCGGCTGTTCTGGCAATTACTTTGGCAATGTCTCTGAGTGCCTGTTCTAACTGGTCTAAACGGGACCGCAACACCGCAATCGGCGCGGGTGCAGGGGCATTAGGCGGTGCAGTACTGACCGATGGCAGTACGTTGGGTACATTAGGTGGTGCAGCTGTCGGTGGTGTTATTGGTCACCAGGTCGGTAAATAATCGTAAATAAATGTCGATTATCGACTCGCAATTATAATACGCTTGATTCTGTTCAGTACGAAATAACTGAATAATACGCACAGTAAAATATTCGAAAGCCACGGATATATCCGTGGCTTTTTATGTTAACCGCCTGCGAGTTTTACCTTCATCCCTTTCGCTTCAAGTAGTGATTTTAATAAATCACGCTTATCGCCCTGGATTTCAATAACTCCATCTTTAACTGCTCCGCCGCAGCCGCATTTTTTCTTCAGTTCCGCTGCAAGTTTTGTCAGTTCGGCATCATCGAGATCGACACCGGTAATCAGGCAAACGCCCTTACCTTTACGTCCACTGGTCTGACGCTGAATACGCACCACACCGTCGCCTTTAGGGCGTACAGGGGCCGCTTTGGGCTCATCAATACGTCCGGTTTCCGTTGAGTAGACCAGACGGCTGTTGGAATCACTCATCATGCACTCCGCTGTAAAGAGGCGTTGATCGCTTTCAGCGTCTGCGCTGGATCTACCGATTGCGTTACCGGGCGACCAATCACCATATAATCAACACCAGCCGACAACGCCTGTTCTGGCGTCATAATGCGGCGCTGGTCACCAGCTTCACTCCCCTGCGGACGAATGCCCGGCGTAACCAGTTTGAACTCCTGACCGAATACCTGTTTAAAGCGCACAGCTTCCTGAGCAGAACACACCACACCATCAAGGCCACATTTTTGCGTCAGTGCCGCCAGACGTTCTGCATAATCTGCAGGTGACAGTGTCATGCCAAGATCGACCAGGTCGCTGGCTTCCATGCTGGTCAACACTGTCACAGCAATCAAAAGCGGTGCATCTTTGCCAAACGGAACCAGTGCCTCACGCGCTGCGGTCATCATACGCGCCCCACCAGAGGCATGAACATTCACCATCCACACGCCTAAGTCAGCTGCAGCAGCGACAGCGTGCGCTGCAGTGTTGGGGATATCGTGGAATTTCAGGTCAAGAAAGATATCAAAACCACGCTGTTGAAGTTCGCGCACAAACTGTGGCCCAAACAATGTAAACATCTCTTTGCCGACCTTCAGACGACAATCGCGTGGGTCGATCTTGTCGACAAAGGCCAGCGCGTCATCACGATTATGATAATCAAGGGCAACAACCACAGGAGAATTCGTAACAGCGCGGGAAGAAGATGAAGCAGTTAACGTCATGACCAGACCTTCTTGATGATGGGCACCGGAAGTGGCGCGAAACAGGTAAACGGCGAGCATTCTACCCGTGGAAATAAAAAATTAACAGTTGCGATTTCTCCCCTGGCAGGCTTTTTCTGCGCCGTCGTTGCCGGAGCACAATGGAACATTAATAATTAGTATGTTGTAACTAAAGTCGGATTTTTTTTAAAAATTACAGGCCATCAAGACCGCGAATCGGTTTAATGGTTGACCAGGCCCGACAAGACGGACAATGCCAGTAGAGGGTGTATGCGGTAAAACCACATTTCTGGCAACGATAACGAGGCTTACTACGTACCTTCTCGCCAACCATGTCACGCAGCACCATCAGGCTCTCTTTGGCACGCCCTTCTTCCGCTTCATTTAAGTGGTAATCCATTAACTTATGGAACACACGCATGGTCGGATGACGCTGAAGCTGGCGCGTAATATAGACCTGTGCGGCCTCACTACCGTCGCGCGCTTCGATGATATCAGCAAGCATCAATTCAGCATCGGCACCGGTGTTCTCTTCCACCGCACGCTGCAGGAATTCTGCCCATTCGGCAGTTTTACCCAACTGCTGATAGCAGGTTTGCAACATTTCCAGCGTTTCGCTGACCAGTTCTCTGTCCTGGGATATCACGCGTTGCAGACTTTCGACGGCTTTGGCGTATTCTCCTTTCGCCATAAACACGCGTCCCATCATTATGGATACGCGGGCGCTGTTTTTATCTGCCGCCGCCCCTTTTTTTAGCAAGGTCATGGCACGATCGAGATCGTCGCTGGCCATATGCTGCAGGGCTAACTCACAGTAGAAATGGGCAATTTCGACGCGCTGTTTATCTTTACCCAGCTTCACCAGGCGTTCGGCAACATCAATTGCTTTCTGCCACTCACTGGTAGCCTGGTAGATTTGTAGCAACTGTTGCAGCGCGCCAATGCGGAAGTCAGTTTCATCGGTCAGCTGATTGAACATGTCTTCCGCGCGGTCATATAACCCGGCGGCCATGTAATCACGCCCCAGTTGTTGAATCGCCAACAGACGCTGTTCATAGGTCAGCGAGGCGCTTTCCATTAGGGTCTGATGGATGCGAATAGCGCGATCAACTTCGCCACGCGAACGGAACAGGTTTCCGAGCGTAAGGTGGGCTTCAACGGTGCCTGTATCCTCTTTAAGCATATCGAGAAACAGGTCTACCGCTTTATCCTGTTGATTACTAAGCAGGAAGTTAACCCCCGCTACGTAATCACGCGACAAGCGGTTGGCTTCATCTTGCTTGTTTTGTTGCGCACTTCTGCGGCCCATATACCAGCCATAGGCAGCGGCTACAGGCAAAAGCAGAAACAACAACTCCAGCATAGAAAGTTATTCCTTCGCCGCTGACGAGTGCGGCACTACAGCCACGTCAGTCGCGGGTGAAAGCTGGTTTTCCAGTCGCTTTATTTTACGTTCAGCGCGCGCCAGGGAAACACGAACTCGCAGCCAGAACAGGCCACAAATCAACCAACCGATAGCAAACCCCGCAGCAAACAATACCGCCAGCAATGTGGAAATACGGTACTCCCCTTGCGCTAACAGATAATTAAACGTCACCTGTTGATCGTTCTGCGCACCCAACGTGACCGAAATCACGAAGATCGCTAACACCAGTAAGAAAATGAGTAAATATTTCACATTACTTCCCGTTATGTGGTTAGAGCGAATAAATTATGGTCAACTTACCGCAATAGCCCTTTAAAGTACCATTTTCGCGCCGTCTGCGAAATGGCATCCACACGCATTGTTGATGATTTAAGGGCTAAATTCGGAAAATCAACCAGCGTTAACTTTCTTGTTCTCGTTGCGCTATTTCGCGATTTTCTTCCGCAGGTGGTGTTAATGGCCCACAAATTCGTTGCGCAAGCCACGTTGCCACCGCCACCAGCGCCCACGAAATCAACGTAGCTACTACCAGATCGCGTGGCCAATGCATCCCGAGCAGCAGGCGGCTTCCCATGACTCCCGTTGCCCAGACCAGCAAGATAGCAATGGTTAACGTTCGCCGACGCGGCCACAGCAAACCAACGGCCAGCAGTGCCCAACTGGCAGCAAACATCGTGTGACCGGAAGGAAAGGCAAACCCCGTCTCTTTCTGCCAGTGTGAACGCAAATATTGTGGGATATTTTTCTCTTCAGCCAACTGTTCTTTCACTAGATTTCCGCGTTCTGCTCGCTTTAAAGTGTAGAACTCATCAACCGGAATATGATGTGTTTTTTCCAGCCAGATAACAAAAGGTCGTGGTTCCTGGACTTTGTCTTTGATCCAGGATTTAACGCCTTGTCCCACAAGGATTGCGGCCGCCAGAATGGCAAATAATACAAAGGCAGCCTTAATGCGAAAACGCAGACACCAGAGAAACCAGCCGAATAAAATCAAATGTGTAATGACGCCCCAGGGCTGGGTGACAGTTTCAGTAACCCAAAAAGCCGCTTTTAGTAGCCAACTTTGTTCTCCAGGTTGCCAACGCCAGCCAGAAATCCATACGGCTACTGGCATGACAAGCAATAGTGCAGCTCCCACTGCGGTACGTCTGGCAATCGAACGCATGGCCTCTCCTTTTTGATAAGTCCCACAATCATAACTGAAAACGCCAGTTCCAGGAAAAATTGACAGATTTGTGCCATTCCGTGAACGATCGACGCGTCGTGATTAGGTGAACCCCTTCTCGTTATGGCAAAATAAGCCAATACAGAACCAGCATTATCTGGAGAATTTCATGCAGCTTAAACGTGTGGCAGAAGCCAAACTGCCAACCCCATGGGGCGATTTCCTGATGGTGGGATTTGAAGAACTGGCAACCGGACACGATCATGTCGCGCTAGTCTATGGCGATATTTCCGGGCATACCCCGGTACTTGCGCGCGTCCATTCCGAATGTCTGACCGGTGACGCCCTGTTCAGCTTGCGCTGCGATTGTGGCTTCCAGCTCGAAGCGGCATTGACGCAAATTGCCGAGGAAGGCCGTGGTATTTTGCTGTATCACCGTCAGGAAGGTCGTAACATTGGTCTGCTGAATAAAATCCGCGCTTACGCACTGCAGGATCAAGGTTACGATACCGTAGAGGCTAACCACCAGTTAGGCTTCGCCGCTGATGAGCGCGACTTCACTCTTTGCGCTGATATGTTCAAACTCCTTGGCGTCAATGAAGTCCGCTTGTTAACCAATAACCCGAAAAAAGTCGAAATTCTGACCGAAGCAGGGATTAATATTGTTGAACGCGTACCATTGATTGTAGGTCGTAACCCCAATAACGAACATTATCTCGATACCAAAGCCGAGAAAATGGGCCATTTGCTGAACAAATAACCCTCTTGCATTGTGTAATTCATTTGCTTGCCGGAAGCAAAATAACCGGCAAGCAAATAGTTGTTACTTCAACATATTACGAATGACATAATGCAAAATGCCGTCGTTCTGGTAGTAGGTCAACTCCGTCGCGGTGTCGATACGACAACGGCAGGGTACGACTTCCTGGCTACCATCCGCGCGCGTAAGCGTCACCGGAACCGTCGCGCCGGGTTGTAGGTTTTGCAGATCGCCAATAGCAATCTTCTCTTCCCCGGTTAGCCCTAACGTTTTACGCGTTACGCCTTGCGGAAATTCCAGCGGCAGGATGCCCATGCCAATTAAATTCGAACGGTGAATTCGTTCAAACGATTCGGCAATCACCACACGAATACCAAGCAGACGCGGACCTTTTGCCGCCCAGTCACGACTGGAGCCTGATCCATACTCTTTCCCGGCAATCACCGCCAGCGGCGTTTGCTCCTGCTTATAGCGCATCGCAGCATCATAAATAGAGACTACGTCGCTGTCAGGTAAATGCCGCGTCATCCCCCCTTCAACGCCAGGCACCATTTCATTACGGATGCGAATATTGGCGAAGGTGCCGCGCATCATCACTTCATGGTTACCACGCCGCGAACCGTAGGAGTTAAAGTCTTTTCGCTCAACACCCCGACCTTGTAGATATCGACCCGCTGGGCTGTCGGGCTTAATACTGCCCGCCGGAGAGATATGGTCAGTGGTGACTGAATCCCCCAGCATTGCGAGGATCCGCGCACCGTGAATATCTTCCACTGGTGCTGGTGTTGCCTGTATTTCATCAAAGAAAGGCGATAAGCGAATATAGGTTGAGTCCTCCTGCCAACCGTAGGTATCGGATCGTGTGACGTTAATTCCCTTCCACTCTGCTGTGCCTTCAAAAACTTCTGCGTACTCTTTGCGGAACATTTCTGTGGAGACTTGTTCTACCGCACGGGCAATTTCTTGTGCCGATGGCCAGATATCTTTCAGATAAACCGGATCGCCTTTGCGATCATGGCCGATAGGCTCAGAAGCCAGGTTGATATTCATATTTCCCGCCAGCGCATAGGCAACCACCAGCGGCGGCGAGGCCAGCCAGTTAGTTTTAACCAGCGGATGGATACGGCCTTCAAAGTTACGGTTGCCGGACAGCACCGCACCGACGGTTAAATCGCCTTTTTTGATTGCCGTTTCGATAGGATCGGGCAGCGGCCCAGAGTTACCAATACAGGTGGTACAACCGTATCCCACAAGGTTAAACCCCAGTTCGTCGAGATACGGTGTCAGTTTCGCTTTTGCCAGATAATCAGAAACGACTTTCGAACCCGGTGCCAGCGACGCTTTGACCCATGGTTGCCGCTTGAGGCCCAGAGTTACGGCTTTTTTCGCCAGCAAGCCTGCGGCCATCAGCACACTTGGGTTAGAGGTGTTGGTGCACGAGGTTATCGCAGCAATGACCACAGCGCCATCAGGTAACTGATACTGATGTCCGTTCATAACATAATCGACCGGCTGGCGATCTTTATGCGTGGCATTCACTTCCAGTTCGTTACTGGCGGCAAATGCTTTTGGTACATCGGGCAGTGCAACGCGATCCTGTGGGCGTTTAGGCCCTGCCAGGCTCGCTTCAACGTCATTCATATCCAGTTCTAACGTACTGGTAAAAATTGGTTCATCGCCCGGGTTACGCCACATGCCCTGCGCTTTGGCATATTTTTCGACCAACTCGACCTGATCTTCGCTGCGCCCGCTTAAACGCATGTAATCGAGGGTTACAGCATCGATTGGGAAGAAGCCACAGGTGGCACCATATTCTGGCGACATATTGGCAATGGTGGCGCGATCCGCCAACGGTAGTGAATCCAGACCATCACCATAAAATTCGACGAATTTCCCCACCACGCCATGTTTGCGCAGCATTTGGGTAACAGTGAGAACCAGGTCTGTGGCGGTAATACCTTCACGTAATTTTCCGGTAAGTTTGAAGCCCACTACATCCGGGATAAGCATGGAAACCGGCTGGCCTAACATTGCGGCTTCTGCTTCGATCCCACCAACGCCCCACCCCAGCACGCCAAGGCCGTTGATCATGGTGGTGTGCGAGTCAGTACCAACGAGTGTATCCGGATAAGCAATCCATTCACCGTCCTGCAATTCACTCCACACTGCTTTGCCGAGATATTCGAGGTTAACCTGATGGCAAATGCCTGTGCCTGGCGGCACGACGCTAAACCGACTGAACGCTTGCTTTCCCCATTTCAGGAACACATAACGTTCGTGGTTGCGCTCCATTTCCAGGCGTACGTTTTCTTCAAATGCCTCATCATCACCAAAACGATCGACGGTCACCGAGTGGTCAATGACCAGGTCGACCGGTGAGAGCGGGTTAACCTTTGCAGTATCGCCGCCGAGGCGTTTAACCGCTTCGCGCATTGCCGCCAGATCAACAACGGCAGGTACGCCGGTAAAGTCCTGCATCAGCACCCTTGCCGGGCGGTAGGCAATTTCACGGTCAGCATGGGCATTTTTCAGCCATCCTGCCAGCGCGTGGATATCCTCTTCGGTAACCGAGTTACCATCCTGCCAGCGCAGCAGGTTTTCGAGCAAAACTTTGAGTGACTTGGGTAGACGGGTGATATCGCCCAGTGATTTAGCAGCAAGCGGCAGGCTGTAGTAGTGGTAAGTTTTATCTTTGGCCTGCAACGTGTCCTTACTGGCTTCTCGTAGGGTTGACGACATAGCTCCTCCTTAATGACAGGGTTGCGAAGCCCTGATTCTCTTCAGGGTGAATATTAAAGATAACACAAACATCGCGTAACGATTTGATAACAACCCAAATTGATAAAAGAGGAGAAACCTTGTGGCAAAGCAAATGACAACCCCGCCGCAGCGGGGTCAAGGATCAGTGAGTAATGATCCAGAGGAGTTCGGCCCAGAAGAGCATCGACAGAGAAAACGCGCCCATCCAGGACCAATATTTCATATTTGTGTTGATCATAGGCTACACCCTTAACGGTTATTATTTTGTGTTGAGATAACTCAAGCTGTTATTGCTGCGGTGTATTAAAAGCCCTTTAATTCATTAAAAATGGGTAATAAGAATGATGATAATTATTGTTTCGGCTGATCATCTTCAGCAAACAGTTCTATAAAGGCTTGCTGCTGCGATGTTAGTTGCCAGTCGTCTGGAATAACGACGGAACATTCCCGTTTCGTTTCTGTTTCATTGTCACTATGCTGGCATAATGGTGACGACTCCAGTTGCTCCTGACCGACCATAGTTATCCCCACACTTTCCAAATCAGCAGTGCGACAACCACCCAGAAAAGTGCAGAACCAAGAAAAACCGCCAGCCAGGCTTTACGTTTTAATTCAGGATCGCGGCGGGGTTCCTGATTTCCAGAAGGCATTGCTAACCTCATATAATCGCCATCACTTATCAGCAAGACGTTGAACGATTGGTGTAATTAATCATACGATGAGACAAATCCTAAAGAAACTTTAGTCAAAAATCCAGCGAATTTACGAATCGTCTCCAGTGAATAATTCAATCTTTTGACCTGAAATAGATATTTGAAAACTGGAGTTTGCGAGGCGGGTAATTAGACACTACTTTACAGGTAATTTACCCTATAAATATGAGGGATAAAAATATTGTGCACGGTATAGAAATAAGTAACAAAAGAGAATATATTCCGGCACCTTCGCTACATAAAAGGTGCCGAAAATAACGCAAGAAATTATTTTTCCGGCAGTTTTATATCTTTAAACATGACCTCAATTTCTTCATTAGAGCGCAATGCGACAGCCGCATCAACGACATCACGCGTTAAATGCGGTGCAAAACGCTGAATGAAATCATACATATAACTGCGCAAGAAAGTACTACGGCGAAAACCAATTTTGGTTGTACTGTGGCTGAAGATATCGTGAGCATCAACACGCACAAGGTCGGGATCGGCGACCGGATCCACCGCCATGCTGGCAATGACCCCTACCCCCAGCCCTAACCGGACGTAAGTTTTAATGACGTCAGCATCCGTTGCCGTGAAAACGATACGCGGCGTTAACCCTGCGCGATTAAAGGCAGTATCCAGTTCTGAACGTCCGGTAAAGCCGAAGGTATATGTCACCAACGGATATTGCGCCAGTTCTTCAATGGTAATGGCTTTTTTGCCTGCCAGCGGGTGATCCGGAGTGACTACAATAGCCCGATTCCAGTGGTAGCACGGTAACATCACTAAATCTTCATACAGATGCAGCGCTTCTGTGGCGATAGCGAAATCAGCATTGCCTTTAGAGACGGCATCAGCAATTTGTGTCGGCGAGCCCTGGTGCATATGCAAAGAAACGCGAGGATAACGCTCAATAAAGCCTTTGATGACGTTTGGTAATGCGTAGCGTGCCTGGGTATGCGTGGTGGCGATATACAGTGAACCTTTATCCGGCCAGGTGTGCTCTCCGGCAACCGATTTTATGGCATCGACTTTCGACAGGACTTCGCGAGCGATACGAATTATTTCTTGCCCTGCTGGCGTTACCTGCGTCAGGTGCTTGCCGCTTCGGGAAAAAATTTGAATGCCTAGCTCGTCTTCCAGCATTCTGACTTGTTTACTGATCCCGGGTTGTGATGTGTAAAGTCCTTCCGCTGTTGATGAGACATTCAGGTTATGATTGACCACCTCAACAATATAGCGAAGTTGTTGTAATTTCATGTTAAACCATCCAATTAGACGCCATCAGAACATCGTTTTTTCGTCACACCTGGCGGGTGACTAATACGATTTAATAATAAAAAAGGTGCTAACTATAACCACTATATCATTTATAGCCTTAGTGTATAGGTGTGAAGAAAAAATAATATGCAATAAAAAAGGGCCGCTTTCGCGACCCTTTGTTTATAAAAACCTGACAGAATTAAAGGTTATTTTTTTCCTTCAACCCATTTGCCATCAACATAAAATGCTGACCAGCCAGTCGCCTTTCCGTCTTTTTCCGAAGAGACATATTGCTGTTTGGTTTTACGGCTAAAGCGAACCATGGTCTTATTACCTTCCGGATCCTGCTGTGGCGCATCGGCCAGATAACGCAGTTTTTCCGGCAGACGGTCGCGGAAGCGATAAAGCTCTTCCACCAGTGGCGCACGCGTTTCACGCGATTTCGGGAAAGTGTTGGCAGCCAGGAACACACCGGCAGCACCGTCACGCAGCACGAAATAAGCATCTGATTTTTCGCACGGCAGCTCAGGTAATGGCACCGGATCTTCTTTCGGTGGTGCCACTTCGCCGTTACGTAAAATCTTACGTGTGTTTTTACACTCTTCGTTGGTGCAGGCCATGTATTTACCGAAACGCCCCATTTTCAGGTGCATTTCAGAGCCACATTTTTCACACTCAACGATCGGGCCGTCATAACCTTTAATGCGGAATTCGCCCTCTTCGATCTCGTAACCGTCGCAGGTTGGGTTATTACCACAGACATGCAACTTACGTTTCGGATCGATGAGATAGCTGTCCATCGCCGTGCCGCATTTCGGGCAACGACGTTTTGCGCGCAGCGCGTTGGTTTCAGCATCTTCGCCTTCCAGCACGTTCAGCACTTCGTTTTCCGGCACCAGGTTAATGGTGGTTTTGCAACGCTCTTTCGGCGGCAGCGCATAGCCAGAACAGCCAAGGAATACCCCGGTGCTCGCTGTGCGAATCCCCATTTTGCGACCACAAGTCGGGCAGTCAATGCTGGTCAGAACCATCTGGTTCGGGCGCATACCACCCTCTTCCGGATCTTTTTCAGCTTTATCTAACTGCTGGGTGAAATCCGAGAAGAAGTGATCCAGTACAGCTTTCCACTCTGCTTCGTGATTTGCCACCTGGTCGAGGCTGTTTTCCATCTGCGCGGTAAAGTCGTAGTTCATTAACTCGCGGAAATTTTCTTCAAGGCGATCGGTGACGATTTCGCCCATTTTTTCCGCATAGAAACGACGATTTTCTACTCGCACGTAGCCACGATCCTGAATGGTCGAAATGATCGACGCATAGGTAGACGGGCGACCGATACCACGTTTTTCCAGTTCTTTAACCAGCGATGCTTCACTGAAACGGGCTGGCGGCTTGGTAAAGTGCTGGGCTGGTGTCAGTTCAACGAGCGTCAGAGCATCGCCTTTATCGACTGCCGGTAAGATACGATCTTCATCGCCTTTACGCAGTGCAGGCATCACTTTCGTCCAGCCATCAAAGCGCAAAATACGACCGCGTGCTTTCAGGCGGAAATCGCCCGCACCAACGGTCAGCGTCGTGGAGTCATATTTCGCTGGGGTCATCTGGCAGGCAACGAACTGACGCCAGATTAACTGGTACAGTTTCTGCGCATCTGCTTCCATATCCTTCAGCGATTCCGCCATCACATTGACGTCAGAAGGACGAATCGCTTCGTGCGCTTCCTGTGAGTTTTCTTTGCTGGCGTACTGATTCGGACTTTCCGGCAGATATTTCTTACCAAAATTATCGCTGATATAACCGCGAACCATATTTACCGCGTCCTGACTCAGGTTAGTGGAGTCGGTACGCATGTAAGTGATATAGCCTGCTTCATACAAACGCTGCGCCATCATCATGGTTTTTTTCACGCCAAATCCAAGACGGGTGCTGGCAGCTTGTTGCAGCGTAGAGGTAATAAAAGGAGCGCCAGGTTTACTGGTTGTCGGTTTGTCTTCACGTTCCAGCACGCTGTAGCGCGCTTTTTCCAGCAGACTTACCGCAGCCTGAGTTTGTTCTTTGTTGACCGGACGGAACGGTTTGTCGTTCTGATGAGTCACCTGCAACGCCAACACTTCACCAGATGGCGTGGTCGTGCTGGCATCGACTTCCCAGAACTCTTCCGGCACGAACGCTTTAATTTCACGCTCACGCTCGACCACCAGGCGGACTGCCACCGACTGCACACGACCGGCAGACAGACCACGAGCGATCTTTTTCCATAGCAGCGGCGAAACCATATACCCCACCACACGGTCCATAAAGCGACGCGCCTGCTGGGCATTAACACGATCAATATTCAGCTCACCCGGTTTGTTAAATGCCTGGCGGATCGCGTTTTTAGTAATTTCGTTAAACACCACTCGGCTATAGCGCGCATCATCACCACCAATCACTTCCCGCAGGTGCCATGCAATGGCTTCCCCTTCGCGGTCAAGGTCGGTTGCGAGATAGATGTGGTCGGCTTTTTCAGCCAGTTGTTTCAGTTCAGAGACGACCTTCTCTTTACCAGGCAACACTTCATAGTGCGCCTCCCAATTGTGCCACGGGTCAACCCCCATACGGTTGACGAGAGCGCCACGTTCATCCTTTTTAGGCTTTTTAGCCGTCTTGGTGGAGGTAGAGTCGGCACTCTTTTTGGCAGCTGAGCCACTGGTCGGCAAATCGCGGATGTGACCGACGCTGGATTTCACCACGTAGTCACTACCCAGATACTTGTTGATCGTTTTGGCTTTTGCCGGGGACTCAACGATGACAAGAGCTTTACCCATATTCACCTTACCTAATTTGATTCTTCCAGGAATGCGTCGCACGTTGATAAACCTTCCACTGGCAACGAGTTACCGATATGGACTCGCTCTCTGCGGATATCAACCCCTTGTCGTGACTCTGTTCACGAAAATTCAGGTGACTGAGTTAACAGGTCTTGGCCTACAGGCGCTATAGCACGACGGAATTTTGGTCGAATGTCAAGCAAATCTATTGCCAGATTGACGAAAGCGTCACACTGTACCTGATAAAATCCGATACGCAACTTTATTAGCATGCAAAATCCAAAGTTGCCAGTAAGGCGCTCTTGCCACCAGCGTGGTATATTTGTCTGCAAGCCATGCCTGGCGTAGACTAATGTCCTTGTTTAAGGAGTAAATAATGAACAAAGAGACACACCCCATCGACCGCGAAACGCTGTTGAAAGAGGCCAACAAAATCATTCGTGAGCATGAGGATACGCTCGCAGGGATTGAAGCCACCGGCGTCACGCAGCGTAATGGCGTGCTGGTATTTACCGGCGACTACTTTTTAGATGAACAAGGATTGCCAACAGCCAAAAGCACCGCGGTGTTTAATATGTTCAAACACCTGGCCCATGTGCTTTCAGAAAAATATCACCTGGTTGATTAAAGCAAAACGCGAGGTCTTACCCTCGCGTTTGTCTTTTACATCAATGGCTTTTGCCCCCGCTGCCACCAGCGTAACAACAATCGATCGGCGCTCTCTGCCGCGCTGCCGGTGAATCGGTCAATGAGTCGTTTACGCTGCATATAGCGTACATTGACCACTTCTCGGCCTTCCATCAGGCTAAGAATAACTTCATCACTGGTGTTGATTTCATCAACCAGGCCTTTCTCTACCGCCTGTTGTCCGTACCAGTGTTCACCCGTTGCCACCTGTTCAATATCCAGAGACGGACGCATACGCTTCACAAAATCTTTAAATAACTGATGCGTTTCGTTCAGCTCTTCGCGGAATTTCTCCCGCCCTTCTTCGGTATTTTCACCCAGCAAGGTCAGCGTACGCTTATACTGCCCGGCGGTGTGAAGTTCGATATCAATATCTTTGCTTTTCAGGAAGCGGTTAAAGTTGGGCATTTGCGCCACCACCCCAATGGAACCCACAATAGCAAACGGTGCGGAAACAATTTTGTCCGCCACACAGGCCATCATGTAACCGCCGCTGGCAGCGACTTTGTCTACCGTAACAGTTAAAGGAATGTTTTTATCACGCAGACGCTGCAGCTGCGAAGCCGCCAACCCGTAACCATGCACCATGCCACCAGGGCTTTCCAGACGTAGTACAACCTGATCCTGCGGTTTGAATGCTGCGAGTACAGCCGTTATCTCTTCACGTAGCGAGTTCACTTCATGGGCGTCCATGCTGCCTTTAAAATCCAGCACCCAGACGCGGGGTTTACTGTCAGTTGCCACCTCTCCCAGTTTGGCTTTCGCTTTTGCTGCTTTCGCTTCTTGCTTATGCTTTTTCTTCTGCGCTTTGTGCCACTGTTTTTGCTGATGTGAGTCCATCAGCGCCGCGGCCAGTTCTTCTTTCATCTCCTTATACTGTTCGCTGAGATTGTTGACCCGTAACTCGCCACGCTGGCGTTTATTACGTTGAGCAACATTGACAATAATGGCGGCAATCGCCGCAATCGCTAGCACAACGGTAACGATTTTCGCCAAAAACAAACCATATTCAGACAACAATTCCACGAGTCCCCACCTTGGTTAAACAACGCTTTGGCTCACAGTTTACAACAGGCATGTTAAGCCGTCTCGCAGAGATGTTATTGCAGCGAAAGTATGACAAAGTATCCATTTTGCGGTGTTATCGCCCCAGGCTGATTGAAATGCCCTTCTGTTTCAGGCATAAAGCCCCAAAGTCATAAAGTACACTGGCAGCGCGACAGACAACGTCGTTGAGGAGTAGCCATGCATTACCAGCCAAAACAAGATTTACTCAATGATCGCATTATCCTGGTGACGGGAGCCAGCGATGGGATTGGCCGTGAAGCCGCGATGACGTATGCACGCTATGGTGCGACAGTGATTCTGTTGGGCCGTAATGAAGAAAAATTACGTCAGGTAGCCAGCCACATAAACGAAGAAACTGGACGTCAGCCACAGTGGTTTATTCTCGATTTGCTGACCTGCACGTCCGAAGATTGCCAACAACTGGCACAGCGCATTACCGTTAATTATCCGCGTCTGGATGGTGTTTTGCATAATGCCGGATTGCTCGGCGATGTTTGCCCAATGAGCGAACAAAATCCACAGGTCTGGCAGGACGTCATACAGGTCAACGTTAATGCCACCTTTATGCTCACCCAGGCACTGCTTCCTTTATTACTCAAATCGGACGCCGGTTCACTGGTCTTTACTTCATCAAGCGTTGGACGTCAGGGACGAGCCAACTGGGGCGCATATGCAGCGTCGAAATTTGCCACCGAAGGGATGATGCAGGTACTGGCCGATGAATATCAGCAGCGCCTGCGCGTCAACTGCATTAACCCAGGCGGTACGCGCACCGCAATGCGTGCCAGCGCCTTCCCGACCGAAGATCCACAGAAACTTAAAACACCCGCTGATATCATGCCGCTCTACCTCTGGCTGATGGGCGATGACAGCCGCCGTAAAACCGGCATGACCTTTGACGCCCAACCGGGCCGTAAACCAGGAATTTCCCAATGAGTGATGAACGCTACCAACAGCGTCAGCAGCGAGTGAAAGAAAAAGTAGATGCTCGTGTGGCCCAGGCCCAGGATGAACGCGGTATTATCATCGTCTTTACCGGCAATGGAAAAGGCAAAACCACCGCGGCATTTGGTACGGCAACACGCGCAGTTGGTCACGGAAAAAAAGTGGGCGTCGTGCAGTTTATTAAAGGCACCTGGCCTAATGGCGAACGCAATCTGCTGGAGCCACATGGCGTTGAGTTTCAGGTGATGGCAACGGGCTTTACCTGGGATACACAAAACCGCGAGTCTGATACCACCGCCTGCCGCGAAGTCTGGCAACATGCAAAGCGGATGCTTGCTGATTCCTCACTGGATATGGTTTTGCTTGATGAGCTGACTTATATGGTGGCGTATGACTATTTGCCACTGGAAGAAGTGGTGCAGGCGTTAAATGAACGTCCACATCAACAGACGGTGATTATCACGGGTCGAGGCTGTCATCGGGATATTCTTGAACTGGCGGATACGGTGAGTGAGTTGCGCCCCATCAAACATGCGTTTGATGCCGGTGTAAAAGCGCAGATAGGGATCGATTATTAATCTGTAAAAATGCCGGATATGACGTCCGGCATACTTTGATTAACCGTTATTATTACGTCCGCCAGAACGACGACCGCCGCTCACCTGACTGTGACGTTTCACCGCACGACGAATCTGATTCGCCTTCATGCGACGACGGTCTTTTTCTACAGCGACTTTAGAGCTGGTTTCTGGCGGTAGCTCCACCAGTTCGCGCAGATAGTTAGTCTGGGCGAGGTCCAGCTCCGTCCAGCCACCGCGTGGCAGACCTTTCGGCAGTGGGATATCACCGTAACGAACACGGATCAGGCGGCTGACCTGCACACCAACCGCTTCCCACAGACGACGAACTTCACGGTTACGGCCTTCGGTCAGAGTCACGTTGTACCACTGGTTGATCCCTTCGCCGCCGCTGAACTTGATGGTTTTAAAAGCTGCCGGACCATCTTCCAGTTGCACGCCACGACTCAAATCACGCAGTTTCGCGTCGTCAACCTGACCAAATACACGCACGGCGTATTCACGTTCAACTTCACGGCTTGGATGCATTAAACGGTTTGCCAGTTCACCGTCAGTGGTGAACAGCAGCAGACCACAGGTGTTAACGTCCAGACGACCTACGGCAATCCAGCGTGCGCCACGCAGCTTTGGCAGACGGTCAAACACCGTCGGACGCCCTTCCGGATCGTTACGGGTACACAACTCACCTTCCGGTTTGTAATAAGCCAGAACGCGACAAATTTGTTCAGCGGACTCACGTACCGAAATAAGGTGACCATCGATACGGATTTTCAATCCAGGGGTAACTTCAACGCGATCGCCGAGTTTAGCAATTTTGCCATCAACACTCACACGACCGGCTTCAATAATAGATTCGATTTCACGGCGAGAACCGTGGCCGGCACGCGCCAGCACTTTCTGTAGCTTTTCGCTCATAGAGCTTCCTTTTGGTGTCGCCTTCCCAGGCGTCTGATATGCTTTTGTGCAACAGTGAGTCAGAACTTACATCTGACTCACTGATAGTAAAGTCTGTTTGAACTCCTCAGGCCTTAAGTAAACGACTCGACGTTTTAACTGGCCTGGCTTTGAGGCGCAACATACTACACTATCTTTATGGTTAAAGCTTGTTTCGATTAACATCAGCTTAATTACCAGCCACCACCGCCTCCGCCACCCGCGCCGCCGCCAGCACCACCACCGGAATAACTTCGCCCCAACAAACTGGTATAGGCCCCGCAACTTAGGTGCGTCTGTAATGAGAATAAAACGCCGCTACGGGCAATTTCCGGGGCGCGAACAGCCGCTGTGAGTGATGGGGTGATACGTGCTGCCCATTCTCTGCCAAGGTTTGCCGAGACCGCCCAACCTAGCAACGCATAATCCAGTTTCCGTGTTTCCCCTTTCCGACGCCGCCCACTGTGTGTTGCCGCCTCTTTACGCGCAAGATAGTTAACGATAGCTTCACCGTGGGCATAACGTTGCTGTCCAGTTTGGGTAAACTTTGGCAGAAAAATATACCCCATGCCAGTGAGATAACCGGTCAGGAAAACAGCGGTAAAATAACCCGCTGGCATATACCAGTAAAAGAATACATCTCCGACATTGATGTAGAGAGAATAGAAGGCCACGCCTGAACAAATCAGTGGTAAAAACAAAGTGATGATTACACGATTAACGCAAGGCTTGTCATCATCGCGGGCAAACAAAAGCTCAAGGGAACAAAATAAAAAAGGAATAATCCAGCAGATCATAATAAACATATCGCCCACCAGACTCATTCCTGCCCAGCCTACAGGACTCAAGTTACCGTAAAGAATGACCGCCAATATTGCCAGTCCACCCCATTGCAAAAAAGTATCAGACCGGTAAAACGAAGACTTTTTACGCGGCAGATAAAATTTCTGCATCCGTAAAAATGCCCTGCGTAAGACTCTGTTGCGTCTCCCCGTAAGAACGACCTTATCGCCTTTACGAAATAACGCTTCCAGTAATAACTGCTCTGCGGGCAGTAATACCGCATTATTTCTGGTCGCGCCTTCATTAACACGAATCAGGATTTGCTGGTTCTTGTCAGACTGATCTTCCAGATGAATTTTTCCTTTCACAATCAGATTTACGATATCGGCACAAAAACCTTTATCGTCGTAAACTAGCTTCGCATCGAGACGTAACATGCCGGGCGTGTAATCTGGCGGAATGACATCGGTTTCAATCACATCTACCGGCGTAAATTGCGGCCTGCGCTTCCAGAGATATAACCATCCACAAACCAGGAACAGACACGGAAACCAAATTAACAACGATGACGTGGAGGGTAAAAGAAGATGGCTGAAAATATTCGTCGTTTGCGGAGCCGAGGCATTGCTAAGTAAAGCGTGAGGCCAGCGGTAGAGGACCGTGAAATCTTCACGATAAAACGGATCGCGGGATTCAATTCTTCCGTCCTCAAGGATGCGGCCATTACGATATGTGTCGCCCTCTTCTCCGGTAAAGAGATCGATTTCGCTAAATGGATTACCCGCAATATTAGAGAACTGGAGAGAAAAACGGGTCTTATAAATTTCAAACGGCCAGTGGTTACCGGTCACGTTCCAGATTAGCAGATCAGAATCCCCCTCACGCAGGAAAGCATTTTTAACCTGATAATGAATTTGATAATGATAGTCGCCTTGAGGCAAGAAACGTTGTTTATCGCCCACGACAATACTCATTAACCCGATATGCCAGTCAAGATGCCAGGGTTCAGGAATACCATCACGGGTGACGCCAACAATATGATAGTTCAGCAGTGCAGCGTCCCCATCAGGCTGCATCCAGAGTCGTGGTAAATCACGATAAAAGCCGTGCTTAATCTGCTGATTTCGCGCCTGAAAATGAATATTTTCTTTGATGTCGAGCACCCCATCTGGTTGCAGAGTGGCTTCAACATCAAAGAGCGAGATCCCTTCTTCATAAGAAGGGATCTCCGTGTTTTCTGCATAACTTAGAGATGATACAAACAGCCCTGCTATCAACAGCAAAATGCAGCGAAACTTCCCTGCCATAGTCTTCCATCCATGGAACGCAATTTGTTATAAGAAAGGCTTCACATCACCTACGCCTTCACGCACCACGACCGGCGTATCATCGGTAAGATCAATAACCGTTGTTGGTTTCTGCCCGAGATAACCGCCGTGAATAATCAAATCTACCTGTTTTTCCAGACGGTCTTTAATTTCTTCCGGATCGGATTCGGTAAATTCGCTGCCTGGCAGCATTAGCGAAGTGGAAAGCATCGGTTCGCCCAATGCTTCAAGCAACGCTTGCGCAATCGGGTTAGAAGGCACACGCATACCGATGGTTTTGCGTTTTTCCTGCAACAGACGGCGTGGCACCTCCTTCGTCCCCTTCAGGATGAAGGTATAGTTGCCCGGCGTGTTGTTTTTCATTAAACGAAACGCAACGTTATCGACAAATGAATAGGTCGAGAGTTCAGAAAGATCGCGACACATCAGGGTAAAGTTGTGACCGTCCGGCAGCTGGCGAATACGACAAATACGCTCCATGGCGTTTTTATCTTCAATTTTACAGCCGAGCGCATAGCCGGAATCAGTTGGATAAACAATCACCCCGCCTTTACGCACGATCTCCACCGCCTGGTTGATCAGACGTTGCTGTGGGTTATCAGGATGAATATAAAAAAACTGGCTCATAATTCCCTCTCTGTGGTGTTCTGCGGCTGTTCCCATAGCTGCCAGACGCCTTCAACGCCTGCGGGCAGCCAGAGTTTACGACCCAGTTCGATCCACGGGCATGGCTGATGAAAATCAGATCCTTGTGATGCCCATAAATGATGCTGACGCGCAAGGGCCACCAGCTGGGTACGTTCATTGGGCGATTGCTGGCACTGCGCGACTTCCATCGCGTCACCGTGGTGTTCGGCAAAATGCGCAACCAATCTTTTCAGCCATTTAGCACTAAGATTGTACCGCCCAGGATGAGCTAGCACCGCCTTACCGCCAGAATGATGAATGACATCAATAGCTTGTTCTATTGTACACCACTGTGGCGGAACGTATCCGGTTTTCCCGCGCGCCAGATACTTTTTAAAGACATCCGCCATTGAACTGGCTTTGCCGCACTCAACAAGGAAACGCGCAAAATGACCGCGCGTCACTGCGCCGCCCTGCGCCAGTCGTTGTGCGCCTTCCAGCGCCCCAGGTATTTGCGCTTTTTCAAGTCTTTCGGCAATCAGCTGCGCCCGCTGATTGCGCCGTTCTGTCTGCTGCGCGAGGAACTCACACATTAGCGGATGAGTAATATCAATATTCAGCCCGACAATATGAATTTCATGATTTTCCCAGACCGTGGAAATTTCCACGCCGGGAATAAGATTCAACGCCAGTCCCGAACGTGAAATTTCCTCTCTTGCTGGCGCGATTGCAGCTGTGGTGTCATGGTCGGTGATCGCCAGGGTGCCGACGCGCATCTCGACTGCACGGTGCACCAATGCTTCTGGCGTCAGGCAGCCATCGGAAGCTGTGGTATGGCTGTGCAGGTCGTAAATCACTGCATAATTCGTGTCGCTCAAGGCGCACTCCCGTTCTGGATAATGTTTTTTGCGCCGACATCATAACGGTTCTGGCAAATATTCTGAAATGAGCTGTTGACAATTAATCATCGAACTAGTTAACTAGTACGCAAGTTCACGTAAAAAGGGTATCGACAATGAAAGCAATTTTCGTACTGAAAGGTTGGTGGCGCACTTCCTGAAACGGGCAGTGTATTCACCATGCGTAAAGCAATCAGATACCCAGCCCGCCTAATGAGCGGGCTTTTTTTTGAACAAAATTAGAGAATAACAATGCAAACACAAAAACCGACTCTCGAACTGCTAACCTGCGAAGGCGCTTATCGCGACAATCCCACCGCGCTTTTTCACCAGTTGTGTGGGGATCGTCCGGCAACGCTGCTGCTGGAATCCGCAGATATCGACAGCAAAGATGATTTAAAAAGCCTGCTGCTGGTAGACAGTGCGCTGCGCATTACAGCTTTAGGTGACACTGTCACAATCCAGGCACTTTCCGGCAACGGCGAAGCCCTGCTGGCACTACTGGATAACGCCCTGCCTGCGGGTGTGGAAAGTGAACAATCACCAAACTGCCGTGTGCTGCGCTTCCCCCCTGTCAGTCCACTGCTGGATGAAGACGCCCGCTTATGCTCCCTTTCGGTTTTTGACGCTTTCCGTTTATTGCAGAATCTGTTGAATGTACCGAAGGAAGAACGAGAAGCCATGTTCTTCGGCGGCCTGTTCTCTTATGACCTTGTGGCGGGATTTGAAGATTTACCGCAACTGTCAGCGGAAAATAACTGCCCTGATTTCTGTTTTTATCTCGCTGAAACGCTGATGGTGATTGACCATCAGAAAAAAAGCACCCGTATTCAGGCCAGCCTGTTTGCTCCGAATGAAGAAGAAAAACAACGTCTCACTGCTCGCCTGAACGAACTACGTCAGCAACTGACCGAAGCCGCGCCGCCGCTGCCAGTGGTTTCCGTGCCGCATATGCGTTGTGAATGTAATCAGAGCGATGAAGAGTTCGGTGGCGTAGTGCGTTTGTTGCAAAAAGCGATTCGCGCTGGAGAAATTTTCCAGGTGGTGCCATCTCGCCGTTTCTCTCTGCCCTGCCCGTCACCGCTGGCGGCCTATTACGTGCTGAAAAAGAGTAATCCCAGCCCGTACATGTTTTTTATGCAGGATAATGATTTCACCCTATTTGGCGCGTCGCCGGAAAGCTCGCTCAAGTATGATGCCACCAGCCGCCAGATTGAGATCTACCCGATTGCTGGAACACGCCCACGCGGTCGTCGCGCCGATGGTTCACTGGACAGAGATCTCGACAGCCGTATTGAACTGGAAATGCGTACCGATCATAAAGAGCTGTCTGAACATCTGATGCTGGTTGATCTCGCCCGTAATGATCTGGCACGCATTTGCACCCCCGGCAGCCGCTACGTCGCCGATCTCACCAAAGTTGACCGTTATTCCTATGTGATGCACCTCGTCTCTCGCGTAGTCGGCGAACTGCGTCACGATCTTGACGCCCTGCACGCTTATCGCGCCTGTATGAATATGGGGACGTTAAGCGGTGCGCCGAAAGTACGCGCTATGCAGTTAATTGCCGAGGCGGAAGGTCGTCGCCGCGGCAGCTACGGCGGCGCGGTAGGTTATTTCACCGCGCATGGCGATCTCGACACCTGCATTGTGATCCGCTCGGCGCTGGTGGAAAACGGTATCGCCACCGTGCAAGCGGGTGCTGGTGTAGTCCTTGATTCTGTTCCGCAGTCGGAAGCCGACGAAACCCGTAACAAAGCCCGCGCTGTACTGCGCGCTATTGCCACCGCGCATCATGCACAGGAGACTTTCTGATGGCTGACATTCTGCTGCTCGATAATATCGACTCTTTTACGTACAACCTGGCAGATCAGTTGCGCAGCAATGGTCATAACGTGGTGATTTACCGCAACCATATTCCGGCGCAGACCTTAATTGAACGCCTGGCGACGATGAGCAATCCGGTACTGATGCTTTCTCCTGGCCCCGGTGTGCCGAGCGAAGCCGGTTGTATGCCGGAACTCCTCACCCGCTTGCGTGGCAAGCTGCCCATTATTGGCATTTGCCTCGGACATCAGGCAATTGTCGAAGCTTACGGGGGCTATGTCGGTCAGGCGGGCGAAATTCTTCACGGTAAAGCGTCGAGCATTGAACATGACGGTCAGGCGATGTTTGCCGGATTAACAAACCCGCTGCCGGTGGCGCGTTATCACTCGCTGGTTGGCAGTAACATTCCGGCCGGTTTAACCATCAACGCCCATTTTAATGGCATGGTGATGGCAGTACGTCACGATGCGGATCGCGTTTGTGGATTCCAGTTCCATCCGGAATCCATTCTCACCACCCAGGGCGCTCGCCTGCTGGAACAAACGCTGGCCTGGGCGCAGCAGAAACTAGAGCCAGCCAACACGCTGCAACCGATTCTGGAAAAACTGTATCAGGCGCAGACGCTTAGCCAACAAGAAAGCCACCAGCTGTTTTCAGCGGTGGTGCGTGGCGAGCTGAAGCCGGAACAACTGGCGGCGGCGCTGGTGAGCATGAAAATTCGCGGTGAGCACCCGAACGAGATCGCCGGAGCAGCAACCGCGCTACTGGAAAACGCAGCGCCGTTCCCGCGCCCGGATTATCTGTTTGCTGATATCGTCGGTACTGGCGGTGACGGCAGCAACAGTATCAATATTTCTACCGCCAGTGCGTTTGTCGCCGCGGCCTGTGGGCTGAAAGTGGCGAAACACGGCAACCGTAGCGTCTCCAGTAAATCTGGTTCGTCCGATCTGCTGGCGGCGTTCGGTATTAATCTTGATATGAACGCCGATAAATCGCGCCAGGCGCTGGATGAGTTAGGTGTATGTTTCCTCTTTGCGCCGAAGTATCACACCGGATTCCGCCACGCGATGCCGGTTCGCCAGCAACTGAAAACCCGCACCCTGTTCAATGTGCTGGGGCCATTGATTAACCCGGCGCATCCGCCGCTGGCGTTAATTGGTGTTTATAGTCCGGAACTGGTGCTGCCGATTGCCGAAACCTTGCGCGTGCTGGGGTATCAACGCGCGGCGGTGGTGCACAGCGGCGGGATGGATGAAGTTTCATTACACGCGCCGACAATCGTTGCCGAACTGCATGACGGCGAAATTAAAAGCTATCAGCTCACCGCAGAAGACTTTGGCCTGACACCCTACCACCAGGAGCAACTGGCAGGCGGAACACCGGAAGAAAACCGTGACATTTTAACACGTTTGTTACAAGGTAAAGGCGACGCCGCCCATGAAGCAGCCGTCGCTGCGAACGTCGCCATGTTAATGCGCCTGCATGGCCATGAAGATCTGCAAGCCAATGCGCAAACCGTTCTTGAGGTACTGCGCAGTGGTTCCGCTTACGACAGAGTCACCGCACTGGCGGCACGAGGGTAAATGATGCAAACCGTTTTAGCGAAAATCGTCGCAGACAAGGCGATTTGGGTAGAAGCCCGCAAACAGCAGCAACCGCTGGCCAGTTTTCAGAATGAGGTTCAGCCGAGCACGCGACATTTTTATGATGCGCTACAGGGTGCGCGCACGGCGTTTATTCTGGAGTGCAAGAAAGCGTCGCCGTCAAAAGGCGTGATCCGTGATGATTTCGATCCAGCACGCATTGCCGCCATTTATAAACATTACGCTTCGGCAATTTCGGTGCTGACTGATGAGAAATATTTTCAGGGGAGCTTTGATTTCCTCCCCATCGTCAGCCAAATCGCCCCGCAGCCGATTTTATGTAAAGACTTCATTATCGACCCTTACCAGATCTATCTGGCGCGCTATTACCAGGCCGATGCCTGCTTATTAATGCTTTCAGTACTGGATGACGACCAATATCGCCAGCTTGCCGCCGTCGCTCACAGTCTGGAGATGGGGGTGCTGACCGAAGTCAGTAATGAAGAGGAACAGGAGCGCGCCATTGCATTGGGAGCAAAGGTCGTTGGCATCAACAACCGCGATCTGCGTGATTTGTCGATTGATCTCAACCGTACCCGCGAGCTTGCGCCGAAACTGGGGCACAACGTGACGGTAATCAGCGAATCCGGCATCAATACTTACGCTCAGGTGCGCGAGTTAAGCCACTTCGCTAACGGTTTTCTGATTGGTTCGGCGTTGATGGCCCATGACGATTTGCACGCCGCCGTGCGCCGGGTGTTGCTGGGTGAGAATAAAGTATGTGGCCTGACGCGTGGGCAAGATGCTAAAGCAGCTTATGACGCGGGCGCGATTTACGGTGGGTTGATTTTTGTTGCGACATCACCGCGTTGCGTCAACGTTGAACAGGCGCAGGAAGTGATGGCTGCGGCACCGTTGCAGTATGTTGGCGTGTTCCGCAATCACGATATTGCCGATGTGGTGGACAAAGCTAAGGTGTTATCGCTGGCGGCAGTGCAACTGCATGGTAATGAAGAACAGCTGTATATCGATACGCTGCGTGAAGCTCTGCCAGCACATGTTGCCATCTGGAAAGCATTAAGCGTCGGTGAAACCCTGCCCGCCCGCGAGTTTCAGCACGTTGATAAATATGTTTTAGACAACGGCCAGGGTGGAAGCGGGCAACGTTTTGACTGGTCACTATTAAATGGTCAATCGCTTGGCAACGTTCTGCTGGCGGGGGGCTTAGGCGCAGATAACTGCGTGGAAGCGGCACAAACCGGCTGCGCCGGACTTGATTTTAATTCTGCTGTAGAGTCGCAACCGGGCATCAAAGACGCACGTCTTTTGGCCTCGGTTTTCCAGACGCTGCGCGCATATTAAGGAAAGGAACAATGACAACATTACTTAACCCCTATTTTGGTGAGTTTGGCGGCATGTACGTGCCACAAATCCTGATGCCTGCTCTGCGCCAGCTGGAAGAAGCTTTTGTCAGTGCGCAAAAAGATCCTGAATTTCAGGCTCAGTTCAACGACCTGCTGAAAAACTATGCCGGGCGTCCAACCGCGCTGACCAAATGCCAGAACATTACAGCCGGGACGAACACCACGCTGTATCTCAAGCGTGAAGATTTGCTGCACGGCGGCGCGCATAAAACTAACCAGGTGCTGGGGCAGGCGTTGCTGGCGAAGCGGATGGGTAAAACCGAAATCATCGCCGAAACCGGTGCCGGTCAGCATGGCGTGGCGTCGGCCCTTGCCAGCGCCCTGCTCGGCCTGAAATGCCGTATTTATATGGGTGCCAAAGACGTTGAACGCCAGTCGCCTAACGTTTTTCGTATGCGCTTAATGGGTGCGGAAGTGATCCCGGTGCATAGCGGTTCCGCGACGCTGAAAGATGCCTGTAACGAGGCGCTGCGCGACTGGTCCGGTAGTTACGAAACCGCGCACTATATGCTGGGCACCGCAGCTGGCCCGCATCCTTATCCGACCATTGTGCGTGAGTTTCAGCGGATGATTGGCGAAGAAACCAAAGCGCAGATTCTGGAAAGAGAAGGTCGCCTGCCGGATGCCGTTATCGCCTGTGTTGGCGGCGGTTCGAATGCCATCGGCATGTTTGCTGATTTCATCAATGAAACCAACGTCGGCCTGATTGGTGTGGAGCCAGGTGGTCACGGTATCGAAACTGGCGAGCACGGCGCACCGCTAAAACATGGTCGCGTGGGTATCTATTTCGGTATGAAAGCGCCGATGATGCAAACCGAAGACGGGCAGATTGAAGAATCTTACTCCATCTCCGCCGGACTGGATTTCCCGTCTGTCGGCCCACAACACGCGTATCTTAACAGCACTGGACGCGCTGATTACGTGTCTATTACCGATGATGAAGCCCTTGAAGCCTTCAAAACGCTGTGCCTGCACGAAGGGATCATCCCGGCGCTGGAATCCTCCCACGCCCTGGCCCATGCGTTGAAAATGATGCGCGAAAACCCGGATAAAGAGCAGCTACTGGTGGTTAACCTTTCCGGTCGCGGCGATAAAGACATCTTCACCGTTCACGATATTTTGAAAGCACGAGGGGAAATCTGATGGAACGCTACGAATCTCTGTTTGCCCAGTTGAAGGAGCGCAAAGAAGGCGCATTCGTTCCTTTCGTCACGCTCGGTGATCCGGGCATTGAGCAGTCATTGAAAATTATCGATACGCTAATTGAAGCCGGTGCTGACGCGCTGGAGTTAGGTATCCCCTTCTCCGACCCACTGGCGGATGGCCCGACGATTCAAAACGCCACTCTGCGCGCCTTTGCGGCAGGTGTGACTCCGGCACAATGTTTTGAAATGCTGGCACTGATTCGCCAGAAACACCCGACCATTCCCATTGGCCTGTTGATGTATGCCAATCTGGTGTTTAACAAAGGCATTGATGAGTTTTATGCCCAGTGCGAAAAAGTCGGCGTCGATTCGGTGCTGGTTGCCGATGTGCCAGTTGAAGAGTCCGCGCCCTTCCGCCAGGCCGCGTTGCGTCATAATGTCGCACCTATCTTCATCTGCCCGCCAAATGCCGATGACGACCTGCTGCGCCAGATAGCCTCTTACGGTCGTGGTTACACCTATTTGCTGTCACGAGCAGGCGTGACCGGCGCAGAAAACCGCGCCGCGTTACCCCTCAATCATCTGGTTGCGAAGCTGAAAGAGTACAACGCTGCACCTCCATTGCAGGGATTTGGTATTTCCGCCCCGGATCAGGTAAAAGCAGCGATTGATGCAGGAGCTGCGGGCGCGATTTCTGGTTCGGCCATTGTTAAAATCATCGAGCAACATATTAATGAGCCAGAGAAAATGCTGGCGGCACTGAAAGTTTTTGTACAACCGATGAAAGCGGCGACGCGCAGTTAATCCCACAGCCGCCAGTTCCGCTGGCGGCATTTTAACTTTCTTTAATGAAGCCGGAAAAATCCTAAATTCATTTAATATTTATCTTTTTACCGTTTCGCTTACCCCGGTCGAACGTCAACTTACGTCATTTTTCCGCCCAACAGTAATATAATCAAACAAATTAATCCCGCAACATAACACCAGTAAAATCAATAATTTTCTCTAAGTCACTTATTCCTCAGGTAATTGTTAATATATCCAGAATGTTCCCCAAAATATATTTTCCCTCTATCTTCTCGTTGCGCTTAATTTGACTAATTCTCATTAGCGACTAATTTTAATGAGTGTCGACACACAACACTCATATTAATGAAACAATGCAACGCAACGGGAGAAATAACATGGCCGAACATCGTGGTGGTTCAGGAAATTTCGCCGAAGACCGTGAGAAGGCATCCGACGCAGGCCGTAAAGGCGGTCAGCATAGCGGCGGTAATTTTAAAAATGATCCGCAACGCGCATCTGAAGCGGGTAAAAAAGGCGGTCAACAAAGCGGTGGTAATAAATCAGGCAAATCCTGATTCACCGTTAATTATTAATATCAGCTGATAAAGATAATTGCATCTGCGGGCCGTATGGCTCGCAGTGATTTCACTGGAGAAAAATATGAATATGAAGACTATTGAAGATGTATTTATTCACCTGCTTTCAGATACCTACAGCGCAGAAAAACAATTAACCCGGGCACTGGCAAAACTCGCAAGAGCAACATCAAATGAAAAATTAAGTCAGGCTTTTCATGCGCACCTCGAGGAAACTCATGGACAGATTGAACGTATTGATCAAGTTGTGGAGTCCGAATCGAACCTGAAAATTAAGCGCATGAAATGTGTGGCAATGGAAGGTCTTATTGAAGAAGCTAATGAGGTCATCGAAAGTACCGAGAAAAACGAAGTGCGTGATGCCGCACTGATTGCCGCAGCACAGAAAGTCGAGCATTATGAGATTGCCAGTTACGGGACATTAGCGACGCTGGCTGAACAATTAGGTTACCGTAAAGCAGCGAAGCTTCTGAAAGAAACCCTGGAAGAAGAAAAGGCCACCGACATCAAACTGACTGATCTGGCCATTAATAACGTAAATAAGAAAGCCGAAAATAAAGCCTGAAATATGAATTTTAACTTTTAGTCATTTTATAAAGAGGACATTTTCATGAATCGTATTGAACATTATCATGACTGGTTACGTGACGCCCACGCAATGGAAAAGCAAGCCGAATCTATGCTTGAATCCATGGCCAGCCGTATAGATAATTATCCTGAACTACGCGCTCGTATTGAACAACATCTTAGTGAAACCAAAAACCAGATTGTTCAACTGGAAACTATTCTTGATCGTAATGACATTTCACGTTCAGTCATTAAAGATTCCATGAGTAAAATGGCTGCGCTTGGGCAGTCAATCGGTGGTATATTCCCTTCTGATGAAATAGTCAAAGGCTCTATTAGCGGATATGTCTTCGAGCAATTTGAAATCGCCTGTTACACCTCACTATTAGCAGCAGCAAAAAATGCCGGTGATACAGCTTCAATTCCAACCATCGAAGCGATTTTAAATGAGGAAAAGCAAATGGCCGACTGGCTGATTCAGAATATTCCGCAAACAACTGAGAAATTTTTAATTCGCTCTGAAACTGATGGCGTAGAAGCGAAGAAATAATACCCTTTATACCATGTCCTTATTGACCCCGTATATTACGGGGTCGTTTTTGTGCGGAATTAAAAACGATATCCTGCTGAGAACATAAACACCCACGGATCGAGGCGTACGCTATCGTGTTGCTGTGCACCGCCCAGCTTATAATTGGCGGTGGTATCGATATCCATGTACCACACTGACATGTTAACCAACCAGTCACGGTTAATCAGATAATCAACCCCCACCTGCCCGGCAGCTCCCCAGGAATCTTTCAGACTGAGATCGGAAAGCCCTGCCTCTTTGCCATGATCGTTAAATCCATTATCAAAGAAGGTGGTGTAGTTAATACCTGCCCCAACGTAAGGACGGAATTTGCTGCTGGCATCACCAAAATACCACTGCGCCATCAGTGTTGGTGGCAGATGATGAACGGTTGCAATATCGCCGGTCGCCCGGGTGCCGATTTTATGGCGGAACGGCGTCGCTGCCAGTAATTCCACACCAATGTTGTCGGTCGCCATATAAGTAAACGTAAGGCCCAGTTGCGTGTTATTGGTCACGCTGAATCCACCCAGACTTCCTAACGTACCACCAGCACCTTCTGTTGGACGTACGGTTGCAGAACCTGCACGCATAAAAAATTCGCCTGCTTCATGCGCAAAGGCACTGCCAGAGAGAAGAGTTGTTACTGCCAAAGCCGCCACTGTTAACTTTTTCATATCCGCTCCGTCGTTATGGTTATAAAAACGTGACGAATATACCTACATTGGAGTAACAAATGATCCTACATAGATCACATTACATATGATAATTCACCCTTTATTGATCTGGATTAATTTAGAAGTTGCATTGAGAATCCTGGTTAATGTGATTTAAATCAATTTTTAAATATTTTCGCTACGCAAATATTAACTCGGTCGCCACTTGCCGCGATTTGCCCATGCCTGAAGGCCAGCAATTACCTCCGCTTTACAAAGATATGCTTTTCCATACAAGACCTGATGCTGCCACCCGAGGCTTAACCAGGGTACAATTGCCCGCTAATTAACACCTGCATAAAACTCAAGGAGAGTGCATGTCTATCACGGCGCAGTCCGTATACCGTGACACCGGAAATTTCTTCCGTAATCAATTTATGACCATTCTGTTGGTATCGTTGCTATGTGCGTTTATCACAGTGGTGTTAGGGCATGTTTTCTCACCCAGTGATGCACAGCTTGCGCAGCTCAATGACGGCGTGCCCGTTAGCGGCAGTAGTGGGTTGTTCGACCTGGTTCAGAATATGTCACCGGAACAGCAACAAATTTTGCTGCAGGCTTCAGCGGCGTCCACTTTTTCAGGATTAATCGGTAACGCCATTCTCGCCGGAGGCGTAATATTAATTATCCAGCTGGTGTCTGCGGGTCAGAGAGTCAGTGCGCTGCGAGCTATTGGTGCCAGTGCGCCGATATTGCCAAAGTTATTTATTCTGATTTTTCTGACTACCCTTTTAGTACAGATTGGCATCATGCTGGTGGTCGTTCCGGGAATTATCATGGCCATTTTACTGGCCCTGGCACCGGTGATGTTGGTACAGGGCAAAATGGGCGTTTTTGCCTCGATGCGTAGCAGTATGCGGCTGACTTGGGCGAATATGCGTCTGGTGGCACCCGCAGTACTGAGCTGGTTGCTGGCAAAAACACTGTTGCTGCTTTTTGCCTCTTCTTTTGCCGCATTAACCCCGGAAATTGGTGCCGTACTGGCGAACACCTTGAGCAACCTGATTTCAGCCATATTGCTCATCTATCTGTTCCGCCTGTATATGTTGATTCGCCAATAACCTTAAGCATTTGATTACGGAATCGTAAAATGAAGCAGTTTCTTGATTTTTTACCGCTGGTTGTCTTTTTCGCGTTTTACAAGATTTATGACATCTATGCGGCTACTGCGGCGCTGATCGTCGCCACGGCGATTGTGCTTATCTATAGCTGGGTTCGCTTTCGTAAGGTTGAGAAGATGGCCCTGATCACTTTTGTTCTGGTGGTCGTCTTCGGTGGCTTGACGCTGTTATTCCACAATGATGAGTTTATTAAATGGAAGGTTACAGTCATTTATGCTCTATTTGCGGGAGCCCTGTTAGTCAGCCAATGGGTGATGAAAAAGCCGCTAATTCAGCGGATGCTGGGTAAAGAACTCACGCTGCCGCAACCGGTATGGTCGAAGCTGAATCTGGCCTGGGCTGTTTTCTTTATCCTTTGCGGTCTGGCAAACATCTACATCGCATTCTGGCTGCCGCAAAATATTTGGGTCAACTTTAAAGTCTTTGGCCTGACCGCCCTTACCTTAATCTTCACATTGTTAAGCGGTATCTATATCTACCGCCACATGCCGCAGGAAGATAAATCCTAACCAGACTGCCAGTCCTTCGGGGCTGGCGCTGTATCTCCTCTGTTCTCCTCAGGAAAATCATAGTAGCATCGCGCCTGTGATTTTCCTTTTAAGTCGGTTTTACCATGTCTACAACACATAACGTCCCTCAGGGCGATCTTGTTTTACGTACTTTAGCCATGCCCGCCGATACCAATGCCAATGGTGACATCTTTGGTGGTTGGTTAATGTCACAAATGGATATTGGCGGCGCTATTCTGGCAAAAGAAATTGCCCACGGTCGCGTAGTGACTGTGCGGGTTGAAGGAATGACTTTCTTACGGCCGGTTGCGGTCGGCGATGTGGTGTGCTGCTATGCACGCTGTGTCCAGAAAGGGACGACATCGGTCAGCATTAATATTGAAGTGTGGGTGAAAAAAGTAGCGTCTGAACCAATTGGGCAACGCTATAAAGCGACAGAAGCATTATTTAAGTATGTCGCGGTTGATCCTGAAGGAAAACCTCGCGCCTTACCTGTTGAGTAATAGTCAAAAGCCTCCGGTCGGAGGCTTTTGACTTTCTGCTTACTGAATTTCGGTGGTGCCGTTAATTTTAAACAGGATATTCACCACAATCCCACTGCCTGGCTTACCCGGCTCATAACGCCATCTGCGCATCGCATTTTTCACCTCACGCTCAAACATGTTCGCAGGCTTGGCTGAGAGGATTTGTACGTTATCCACGCGACCATCCGGCGTAACGTCAAATTTAACTTTAACCTGCCCTTCAATGCGCAATGCCTGTGCTCGTGCCGGATACTGCGGCTGATTACGGCTTAATGCGCGTGGTCCTGAAGCCACACTGGTAACCGGCTTGCTGGTTGCAGCCGTTGCTGTACTTGATGTCAGGCGTGCCGGTGCCGTATTTTCAAACGGTGATGCCGGACGCGACTCTACGGGTTTGACATCGCGTTTTGGCTGCTCCTGTACCTTTTTCACCGGCTTCGGTTTTGGCTTAGGTTTCGGCTTCGGCTTTTCAATGACCACCGGTGCTTCTTTTGGCGGTTCGGGGATCGGCTCAGGTTCCGGTTCTGGCTCTACCACCGGCTCCGGTGGCGGCTGAACGGCTTGTGGCGGTTCGAGATCAGCAGGCGTAACCATCGTGACAGAAATCGGCTGCGCAGGCGCAGGTAGTTCAATAACCTGATGTACCGAGGTATAGAGCAGACCCGCCACAACAGCACCATGAATGCAGACCGAAAGTAACGTCGGCCAGGGGAAGCGGCGAGGTAAATCAAGGGTCATTGAAGTCATAATCATTTCAGTAGAAAAACCAGGTCTCGATTTTAAATGCAAATAGCAATCATATTCAATAAGGCAAGACGATCAGGATCAGTGAAAATGTCATTTTTGGCGTAATTACCCTTACTTTATGCATGGCCTTAACAAAGACATCATCTTTCCGTTGCAGATCTTCGCCCTTTCAAATAACGTACTTTACAACTTTCCCGAACAAGGAGTTGTGCCCGTGTTGTATGTTATTTACGCTCAAGACAAAGCTGATAGCCTCGAAAAACGCCTTTCCGTTCGTCCGGCACATTTAGCACGTTTACAGTTACTGCATGATGAAGGTCGTTTGTTGACAGCTGGTCCAATGCCAGCGGTAGACAGTAACGATCCAGGGGCTGCGGGATTTACTGGCTCAACCGTTATTGCTGAATTTGAATCGCTGGAAGCAGCTCAGGCCTGGGCCGATGCTGACCCGTACGTAGCGGCAGGAGTCTATGAACACGTTTCAGTGAAACCATTTAAGAAAGTGTTCTAATTTATTAGAAATTTGCACTTAAATCAAAAAGTTACGGACAATTCAACCACCAATCAATAAATTAAAGGGCACATTAAAGTACACAATATTTGTGCCCTTCTCTGTTTCTTTCCTGTTATCAGCTAGCTGGAAACTTTTTATACAGAGTTGAGAGCCCTACTCCATACGTTTTTGATACGCTTTGTCGTGATTCACCGGTTGCCATCCGCTCCCCCATTTCCCGCCATTGCTCATCCGTGAACTTAGGCCTGCGACCACCAACTCGCCCTTTTGCCCTGGCTACGGCCAGCCCTGCTAAGGTACGTTCGCTATTAAGATCAGATTCATATTGTGCTGCGGAAAGGATGTTACGAAAGTTATAGCGGCCGCTGGCTGTTTTGAGATCCACGCCATCGGTAATACTGCGGAAGTTGATACCCTTTTCCTGTAACTGCTGGAACATCAACAGCGCATGCAGAACGTTGCGGCCTATCCTGTCCAGCTTCCAGACCACCAGTTCATCCCCCGGCTGCATAGTGGCGATGAGCCGTTTTAGAACCGGCCGATTCGATTTCCTCCCGCTGGCATGCTCTTCAAAAATTTTCTCACAACCCGCTGACTTGAGCGCCGTTAGTTGCAATTCAGTGTCCTGGTGGTTTGTTGATACTCGGGCATAACCGTAAATCATGGGATTTCTCCTGTTATGAAAACAGGAGAAACGGCGAAGCATCACCAGATTTTTGATGGTTATAAAAAAGGTTGGTTTGGGAGAAGGTTCGGCATTACCCGTTGGTGTGCCTGTTCCGTGGCCCTCAGCCACTCCGCCAACAGGCTGGCTAAAATGCAACGGAGCAGCTTTTTCTGCTGAAGAATACCCGGAACTGGCAAAGGCTTACCCGACAAATAAATTGCCTGATTTACGTGGTGAGTTTATTCGTGGCTGGGATGACGGACGTGGTATGGATACGGGGAGGGCAATATTATCAGCTCAGGGCGATGCCATACGTAATATCTATGGTGAGTTCAAGACTGTAAACACCGAAAATTATTCAATATGGGAATCAGTAGGCTCGTTTAAGGGGGCAGTGGTGCCTTTGAACCCCTCAACGAACAATAGTTATTTCTCCTTAATCAGAAGTATGGTGACAGAAAGAACAGATGGCGCTGTTTACCCAAAAGTGATTGGCCTTGATGCTTCAAGAATTGTTCCAACTGCAAACGAAAACCGTCCTCGTAACATTGCCTTTAATTATATCGTGAGGGCTGCCTGATGAATAAAGCCGTATTAAATAACGAACTCATTGCCATAAAAGCGGGAGTCATTACCATTTATAATTATGATGGTGAAACACGGGAATATATTTCCACATCAACTGAATATCTTGCGGTTGGCGTCGGTATCCCGGCATGTTCTTGTTTAGATACACCAGTTACACATAAAGCTGGTTATGCAATCTGCCGTTCTGCAGATTTTAACTCATGGGAATATGTGCCAGACCATCGCGGTGAAATCATCTATAGCACCGAAACAGGAGAATCGAAAGAAATCACAGCTCCGGGTGATTATCCTGAAAATACAACCACTATCGCCCCGTTAACGCCATACGATAAATGGGATGGTGAAAAATGGGTGACCGATACTGAGGCACAGCATAGCGCCGCAGTAGGCGCGGCAGAAGCACAGCGTCAGTCACTGATTGATACTGCAATGGCTTCCATTAGTCTGATTCAACTGAAATTGCAGGCCGGGCGGAAGCTGATGCAGACAGAAAACACCCGACTTAACGCTGTGCTGGATTATATTGACGCGGTGACGGCAACAGATACCAGTACAGCGCCGGACGTCATCTGGCCTGAACTGCCGGAGGCGTAGGCCATTCAATATCTGGAGCACTGGAGATATCAACCAGTTCCAGTGCGTCCAGATAATCCAGCCATAAATTATATTGTTCCAGCTCGTCACCTTTCAGACGACCAATAGCAGCTTTGCCAGGCCACTGATGGGTATTGATGTAGGTATTGACTTCTGAAACCAAAGATATTTTTTTCATTTCAGCCGCCAGCACCTCATCCTCTTTTGAAGGCGGTGGGGAATTAATCCATACTGGTCGTCCTGAACTGTCAGCGCCAATTTCTTTCCCTTCTGGATGCAGCCCAAGAAATTGCTCATATGTTTCTCTGGTAATTTCAATAACATCATCAGGAAGCGTTCCCGCATCCTCATATTCTGGAAACAATTCTTGCAGATAAAAACTTTTACTTCCGGGTGAAAAGAATACTGAGTTCATTCTTACCGTCCAATGATTAACGCTGAGACGCTGGTATCTGAAGGAAAGGCTGCATTCAGTGGTTTGTCGACTTTGAACACAATCGTATTATTCCCCCTGACAGCGGCAAAAGAACAAACCGCCGTCGCGTATGAACCTGTAATATTACTGGATACACCACCATAAGCTGTTGTTGATACCAGAGGGATAACGCCCAGCACCTTATTAGGAAATACAAAGGGCAATGTGGCTGTGGCAATATAAGACTTATTAGAACCTGTGATGGCATAAGCATTATCAGTCATTCCATTCATCGCCACTGGGCCGCTTATACTTACAGTAACCATCTGAATGATTAGCCCGTCAGGTTGACGAATCACAAAATTTCCATTGCCACCAGTAACCGTCCAGAAAGACATATCAGGGATTTGGTTTTCCCCGTTGCCCACATTCCGTTTTGCCGCTTCTCCCAAACCAAGGTTTGTGCTAGCGTCTGCGGCATTCGTTGCGCCGGTACCACCTTGATTAACCGGCAAAGCTCCGTTGCTCCCCTTCTGCAGTAATTTCCCAAGAGCCGGGATTGATAAACTGGTGCCATTGATCGTAACGGTAATGTTCTGGTTGGCTGAGGTTGTGGCGAACGTCTCCCACGCACCAATATTCTCGTCATACTCCTTGATAAGCTGCGACATGGCCAGCGCCAGCCCATCAACCGAGATATTGTCTGATACCAGAATGCCGTAATTCTGGCCGCTCAGCGCCGGTGATGCAGCAGGCGTTACCGTCATTGACGTGGCGCTATTCACGGATGAAATCTGGAACATCTGAACCGGGTTAGACATGACAATAATCGTCTGGCCAGCGCGAACCTGGCTGGCCGGTGCAGTCCAGTTTGTACCGGAGCCAGTTGCGGTATTTCCGTTAATAGAGATAGTTCCGGTGCTATAAATCATAACAACTCCTAAATTTAGACAACATGAAGCCCTGAGAGGTATATAACCATCACCAGAAATAATTTCTGAATTGGTTTTTAATACATGTTGGGCAACGCCAGTGTTGGCATAGCTATAGTTGTATCAAATGCCATTGACCACCCACCCAAATAATAATTGCCGACTACTTTATTCCTTTCCGCTATGACATTCCCACCTGTCATTACAATTCCTTTATACCTAATATTTCCGTAACCACCAACGTGTCGACAGTTAGCCCCGGTATAAACAATCTGGCAAAATTCATCACCAATATTCAGGTTCGCATTGGCGATATTTATTGTCCCATCAAAAATGAATGGCTTCGTGCAAGTAAGAAGACGTTTGCGTTGACGATTGGTTTATTCAATCCATCAACTAAAATACCATGTAAACGAATTGCCATAACATTTCCCACTTTATTTTACTTACTCAACACAACAAGTATATTAAAATTGAACCTTGTCAACAACACAAAGGAGTCCCAATGAAACTCGCTCTAATTATGCTGCCATTATGTCTGTCCCTCACTGCATGTGGTAATGGTTTAAATACCGGTAAACCAAATTCCGGTGTCATTCCAAAACCTTTGGATCGAGATGGTAACGGTTCTTTAATTTATGATACCGAAAACCTTCCAATGACGGGGCAGTGGTGTCACGAGATTGATCACGAATACCGACGAATCGGTAGCCCTTCTAACTGTGTTATAGACTACTAAATATTAACCCCTCAAAAGAGGGGTTAATATTTTAACCTGTGAATGAACCAGATCCGTGTGATACTATGATAGTAGGAGAAGAAATGGACGCACCCCTGCCATTTTGAGCGGACACTTTAATACGTACTGTTACGTCTGGGCCTGTCACAACCGCAGAATGCATGATAAGTCTCTCTGTGTCTTGCACGGATGAACCACTCTCATTACCGTTGATATTGATTATTCCCGCACCATTACCTTTAACGTTTGCTATAACACAGACGTGTCTTGCGTGCCCAGAACTGGATGAATCCTTATAAGTCATTACCTTTTCTAAAGATCCATCGTTAGACCGACTCACATTCGTCCCTGTGTGCATATTTGCAATGTCCCCGATAAAACTTTGCGCTTCTACAGTTCCTTTGAACTTACCGCTTGTTGCTTGTATCTCACCAGTAAATCTACCGCCACTAGCATATACCACACCTCTGACGGTCACTTTGTTGAATTCAGCATCTCCAGCTTTATTCAACTTCCAACCAGCAGAACCAGCTGCATAGTTGTTGGACTGGATATAGTTACCGATTTTTGCGTTCTCAATGGTGCCGTCCTGGATGAAGCTGGCCCGGATGAATGTCTCCCCGTTCTGGATCACGAACGGCAAAGCCACGCTGTTACCTGCTGCCGTGGTGACGGCGAAGCGGTCAGCCAGGAAGATAACCTGCGACTGCATGCCTGACGGCGTATTCTCCACGCCGATCCCCATCCCTGCGGCGTAATACTGCCCGTTGCTGGAGACACCAACCTTGATGTTGTACATCGCGCTGAGTTCGCCATTAACGTTGGCTATAGCCTGAGCGTTAGTGGTGATGGCGGAGGTATGCCCGTTCACCGTCGCCGTGATGCTGTTTACCTGCGTGGCCATAGCCTGCTGGTAATCGGAGAACGTCTGGTTCAGGCTGTTGATGGATGCCTTGTTGCCGTTAACGTCCGTCTGCAGGCTCAGCAGCGAGCGCGCCGTTGCCTCCCTGTCGTTGACAATCACCTCATCAATACGGTCCAGATTCGCGCTGTTGCCGGCGACCGATGCAGAAAGGGTTTTACGCGTGGCCACCTGAGCGAGGTTGGCCTGGATTATCGCAATTGCAGAGTTCTTCACCCCGCCCGTCATGCCGTCCATAGAAACGCTGATGTTGTCGATTCGCTGGCCCAGGGCGGTATCAGCCGTCGCAACGGCCTGCTCAAGCTGACTGAGTGAAGACGAAACATTCCCGACCGTGCTGGAAAGCTCATTAACGCTGGTCTGAACCTTCCCTACGTCCTGGGCATTTTTGGCGATATCTTTCGCTTGCTGCTCCAGTTCGTAGTTAGCCTGTTTGATGTCGTCAGCCATGCCAGCAATTTTTTCATTGCTGTCCACCGCGTTCTCGATCAGGTCTTTGAACGTATCGGAGTCTTTAATTTCCTCCAGAATCACATCTGTGATATCGGAAACATCGATGCTGGCCTGTCCTCGCACCCATTCTGTGTACCCTGATTCGTTGCCGCTGCGGTCCACCAGCTGCGCGCGGTACCAGAAAATCTGCCCAGCCTTAAGGCCCATCTGCTGATATTTGCGCTGCGGATAAGGCACATCGGCCAGCAGCATCGCATCGTCCTCGGTTCCGGTCAGGCTGTACTGAATTTCCGTCTTCAGCGTGTCGTCGGTATTCGCCGGGAATCCCCAGTTCAGCTCGATGCCGAAAACCACATTTTCAGAAGCGATGAAGCCAACCGGCTTCGGTGGATTGCCCACTTTACCCGTAAGATTTACTTCTGGTGATGTCGCCCACACTGATGAAACGTCGCTGGCGTTCACCGCCCTGACGCGGACCAGATAGCGACCCGAGTAGATACCCTGCACTTCAAAGCCGAGAGAAGACGTTCGTGGCACACTAATCCAGTTGCCGCTGTCACGCCGCCATTCCGCCTCGTACGCAACTGCACCCTGAACAGCATCCCAGGCAACGCGCATGGTGGTAATCGCAATGTTCTGGTTAACCGTAGAGTAACTGTCTACGACGATATTTCCTGGGGGAGCCTGAACCCCTGGCGGAATGACACTGACTGGCCGCTCGTCCAGTCTTGCGCCGGTATCAACAGCGGAATAGATATCAGGGTTGTAAGTCGTCCCGGTGACCTCGAAAGTACCGTCGTTGTTGTCCCGCGTTCCCGTAACACGGAAAAGCGCTATAAACAGATCGTCAGAGTCCACACCCCAGTTACATTCAGCCTCCGGCGTTTCGCTGTAGGGTGTGGTGACAGTGACTGTGTTTCCGTTAACGGCCTGGACGGTTCTGGCCTGAGCTGTGCCTGACGGAAGATTCAAAAACAGCCTGTTACCGGCTTTCACATCAGCAGCGCGATCGAGGGTTATGTTGCGGCCGTTAACCGCACTCACCCTGCCGCCGATAGTTCTTCCGGCCAGCTCGTTAGCAGCCACGCCGATCACCTCACCAACAGGGGGGACGTCCATGCCTGTGCTGAAGGTCACCACCTCGCCGATACCGTTGGTAAGCAGCGCCCAGCGCCCCCGCCGGTTTGCCTCTGACTGCCTGGTGCAGCCGATCGCAGTCATTTCGAGCTGACGATAATCGAAGCGCATGGCCAGATCGCTATCGTAAACAGGCTCAGGCGTATCTTTGTAGTGGTTGGCAGGGTCTGACCAGTTCACCAGCGCGGCAGTGTTTCGGGTGGTTTCACTCGGGTCCGCAAAGGTAAATTTACCCTCAACTACGCTGGCGTGGTTATAGATATGCCACACATCGCGGGGCATATCAGCCAGGACATACATCTTATTGTCACCCCAGTACGTCATGCCGCGAAATATACCCGCCAGATCACGAAGTACGGTCCAGGCGTCATTACGGTCCTGGATATAAACGTTGCAACGAAAACGCGGCTCCGTCCCGCTGCCGCCCTTGCCGTCTGGTACCAGCTGATCGCAATACTGGGCGATGCGATAAAGTTCCCACTTGTCTATCTGAGTCGCATCGATTCTTTGCCCCAGCCCGAAACGCTCGTTCAGAATGATGTCGTAATAAATCCAGGCTGGGTTATCCGTCCATGCCCATTTAAACACACCTTCCCATGTACCAGAGTAAGTGCGGGTTTCAGGATCGTAGGTATCAGGTACACGGATGATTCTCCCCTTCGGATTGCACACAACCTGAGGAATGCCATTAGGGAACTGCTTTGCGTCAAACTCTACATACAGCAGCGCTGTGTTAACGTAGCGAAGTTTGGCGTCAATAATTTCAGTTACAGCTACAACGCGCATGGTGTCCACGATATTCACGCTCGTGGAATCCGGCGTGATTCTGCGAACCCGTAACTGCCAGCCAGTCGAGGATTTTGGAAGGTTAACGCGGTGACTGCGCTCATAAAGCGACGTGGTTTTGTCATCGACAGCACCGTTAACCACCGTTTCATACGGCCCGCCATCTACCGACAGATCGATAGCATACTCGACGCGGGTGCCGACTTTGTCGCCGTTGTTTTTCTGGAGCAAGAGAGTTGGCCATCCCAGGCGAATTCGCAGCGCAGAGAGCTGCGTGTTGGATACCGCGCGCACGTACGGCACAGCCTGTTTCAGCTCGTATGAAACCTGAAGTTCGTTTTCAATGCCGGGGAAGCCCTGAATGTAGTCCTGGTCCTGAGTACCGGAACGGAACTCATATTTCACATTATTGAAGTTATAACTTCCGTCGGCGTTCTGAAGAGGCGTGTACGAAGATGAGTCACCAAGAAAAATGTTTTTACCATCAAGCCCGCCAGCGAACTCACCCTCTCCAAGCGCAATCAGCACCTTTGCCCTTGCAATGGACTGAATGCTGTCCGGTGCTTCAACGGGTGTTCGGGTCTGATTGCTGCCACCTTTACCGCGGCCTTTGATGATCGTCGTCGTCATATCGCGTCCATAAAAGAAGCCACCGTCAGGTGGCTTGAAATGGGTAGTTTGGTTTATTGCTGATCTTCTGCATAAATCCCGGCTGAGATAATCGCACCGCCTATTTCCCTCTGTCCGTAAAGCAAAGGAACGGGGTTACCGGATGCCGTAGTATTGACGGGTCCGCCAAACGCATAGGAAGGCTTATTATCTGGGTCCTGTCGCATCCTCAGACCAGCAACCTGAGGGGAAAGCATTTGCACTACACCACCCACAGCCATAGAACCAGCTGCGGCATATAGCGCCATTTGTGTACCTGCTGCCCATCCTATTGGGTTCCACCAGGTAAAAGCCGCAATTGCGGCGGCAGTAACAATTTGAAAGAGGCCCGCCCTTTTACTGCCGCGTATTACAGGGATAATGCGAAGTTCATCGCCAGGTCCAAGAAGATCAAACTCTTCCTTTCCTATGTTTATTTGGTTTCGGAAGATGACAAAGTCCAGCCCCTTCGCTCTGGTCTCACGCAGGTAGGCATCAAATCCATCAATTGTGTTAGATAGCGCCCTGAATACCTCACTGGCAGACGTTAGTGCGCGGCGATGTGTCCTGCCAAATCGCTGAGCCATTGAGCCGCTGAGTTTAATGACGGTTTTTCTTTCCATTACATCAAATCCTTATAGCGCAGAATTTTGATGGTACGGTCACGATAATAGCCACCGTATGGAATGCGCTGACTTAGCTGGCCATACATGTGGTGAAGGAGCACATTACCCTCAAGCAAAATACCCGCGTGGTTTGGGACTGCGGACTGTACCTGCATGATCACCATGTCACCTGGCTGGGAAGGCCCGTCGAACTCCCTGAATCCACACTCATACCAGTTGTCCATGTAGAGGTTTTCGCCCTGCTCCCACCAGTGACGATCCACGCTGTAATTCGGTAACGTAATACCGTGCTCAGTACGGAAGTAATCCATGATGAGAGACCAGCAGTCGGCGTGACCGAGCACAAACTGGCGACCAGTTAACGGGCGATCACCACGAGGCATGACGGTACGAATATCCCCTTCAGGCCAGGATGCAATTACCCAGGGCAATTCAGTGGCATCGCACATCAGCATGTCGAGTTCACTGGGCTGGGTTGTCGCGCCGTCACCAGGATGGCTGTGCACGATAGCAACTACTGTGCCCTGCTCTTCAGCCGCTGCATAATCTTCAGGAGACAATTCAAACTGCTCAGTCGGGGATTCAGCCTGATTTCTGCAAGGGATGTATTTCTCTACTCGCCCCTTCTGTATGACAACGCCACAGCATTCGTCTGGACACGATGCGGCCGCGTGCGCCAGAATGGCGCTAACTGTTTTGTCGCGCATGATTATCCTCTCAGAAGTGAAGCCCCGGGGAACCCGCCATAATCCAGCTGCTCATTCTCTCCGAAACGAGGTTTGCAGCCCGTTGACAGCAGTCCGGAGCAAACATCCTGTGAAGGATCGTCCACACGGTTGCCGTCTTTATCGAACCAGCCGTTTTGCCCGGCGTAGGTGCAGCCGTTCCCGGTTTTGTACCAGCCCCGCATGCACCACGTGCACATTGGCTGAATTTGCCGGGTCGGAATAAGTTGCCCGCGCAGATCGGCTGGACTGGAAAGCTCAAACTCTACGGTTTCATCGTCTGACCCTGATTTACGGTCAATGTAATAAACCTGTTTGCGCTCCTCGTTGGGATTCGCAGTCGGGTTCCCGCCAGGAAAATTTCTTGCGTCCAGGTAGTGTGCAAAGGTGTCATGGATGATCACCTTTGCTTTAGCCATCCCCTGAAATCTTCGGCACAGCGCGCCAATCGTGCCGCTGATGTTTGCCACGGTGAGAGACGGCCGTGAACTCTGCCCGTCACTGCTGACAGATATGCCGGTCAGTTCATACGGCCACGCGCCATACTCCTGCCCCTGCCACCACACCGACTTCGGCTCAAGTTTTGACTCGTCGCCGCCTGCGGCGATGATTTCCGCCTCGGTATGCGGGATTGTCTCGTTGTGAAAGCGAAGAATACCCGCACCGAACGCTGAGCCGTCCACCTCGATCAGGCGGACGCGCTTACCCGGTTCCAGTTTCTGGACATCAGATGAAATACTCATGGATGGTATGCCTGTATGAATGTGCTGCTGAGGGTGTATTTTTTGTTGCCGTGGGTAGATATCTGGAAGGATTCCGCGCGCCATAAACATGAAGGCTCAAGCGGCGGCTTCCAGATAAATGACTTCCACCCGGCATGTCTGTTGAGAAAGTTTTTAATGGCCTGAATGTAAGCCTCGTCACCGGTAAAGCTCACGCTCCACTGAGGTGTTACCGGGTTGATACCGTCTCCGGCCACCTGCGCATAGCCATCGCCAAACTGTGCCTTTCGGGTACGAAAATTTGTATCAACCTGAGAGGCAACCTTTGGGCACCAGCTGAAGGTTTCGACTGCCATGGTTAAACCCCCTTGATTAAACGCCACAGAGGCGATCCAGGCATGCTGGCCTGTTCGTTAATGACGCCAGTGATGGCATCCTTAAGCTGCCAGCCTGCTGCTCCGGCAGTACCCTGACTGGACGCCTGTGGAGATCCGCCCTGAATATTGATATCGCCGAAGTTAACTGAAGGCACGCCGCCAGAGACCTGCGGAGTACCAACTGCCCTAACGCCAAGCGAACCGTCAGCTGCCCGCGTGAGTGGCATAATGGCTTCCGGTCCTGCCTCGGCAAAAACCCCTGCGCCTTTGGCAAAAGCAAACAGCTGAGGCGTCTGGAAAACGCCATTGCTGAAAGCGCTCAGGGACGGAGAGTCGTAAACATTACCCTTCGCATTAAAGGTGAAGTTCGCCCCAGCATTCTGAATAGCGGTACCGCTGCTGGCGGTAGCGGCTGATGAGGCGCCAAAACTGAACAGCGACCCAATTGAGCTGACGCCGTTAGCAACAGCCATGTTCACCAGAACGTTCTGGATAATCTTCAGTACGCTGACGCCCCAGTCCTTCCAGCTGTCAACGTTGCCATTGAGCATGTCGGTGATCGTGGTGACGGCGCCCCCCATAGCCTGCTTCATGCCGTCAGCGGCCATGGAAGAATAATCAGTAGCTTCGTCCACCCAGTTCGCATAACCCTCAGACAGTCCCGTCATCCAGTCGTCACGCTGCGCATCAGAAGCTGCGTAATATCCCTCCTGGTCGCGCAGACGCTCCTCGAGATAGCGCTTATTAAGTGCCAGCCCCTGCTGATAGAACGTCTCGTCGATTTCACCAGCCTGACGCTGGCGGAGAAGATCGGTATTCTTTTGCTCGAACTCCTTACGCAGATTGAACTGCTCCTGAAGTCTTTCACGGAACCTGGTTCCCTGCCCGTATCCCAGCAGTTGCGCTTCATTGGCTGCGCGGGCGCTGGCGTTACTGTCGGCAAGGTTGGCTTCGTAATTTCGCAGTTGCTCACGTAATTTAACCTGGTCAATCAGCGCAGCATTCTGCAATACGGTCTTTTTCTGGGCTTCTGTCAGAGAAGCAAGTTCGCCCTGACTAACCTGGTATTTAACCTTCGCCAGTTCAGTATTCTGGCCTTGCAGGGCAATCTGCTCTTTTTGCTGCTTGATAAGGCGCTTATACAAATCCTCGGTTTTCTCGCCTTCGGTTTTACCACCCTTCGCCTTAGGTTTGTTGGCCTCATTATTCCGCCATTCAGCAAGACCGTTATTAATCAACTCCTGACGGCCTGTCTGGAATTGCGGATCACTGGTTAACCCCAGGTCATCGGCGGCATAACTCAGTCGCAGGCGCTCTTTTGCTTCACCCTTCAGGCGTGACAACTCCAGATCCCGGCGACTCTTTTCGATGGCATCAGTTTGCTTTTTGTCGAGGTCGGCCTGAGGGAGTCTGAGCGGGACGTTAGCCAGCCCTTGCCGGGCCATTAATAGCTGATTTCCCAGACCCAGCAGACGGTTAAATTCAGTATGCTGACCATTCATCATGATCATCGACTGATATACCGCATTCTGTCGCCAGGCTTGTTCGCGTATTAAATCATTACGACGCCGCTCAATTTCTTCGAGAGCCTGCTGTATGCCGCGAGATTTATCTCGCATGTCATTCAATTTTCCCTCTTCAACAGCGAGTTGATCCGTAACAATAGCTATCGCTCTCAGTATATTTGCATCGTTCTCGCTGGTAATGCCAGGTTTTCCACGCGATGCATTCAAATCATCGATCTGGGTCTTCAGCTCACCAACCTTTTTGGCTTGCTCATCAATCAGACGATTTTGCTCTACCAGAGCACCAACAGTCCTCCCCCTATTATCGTCTGTTTCAGACAAAGACATGCGGGAGGTTTTTTCTCGTATCTCGTCAATTTGACTGGCATATTCCTGAGCAGAACGCCGAGCCTGCTCCTGATTCTGATACATCGCATACCAGGCTCCTGCACCCAACATAACCAAACCAGGAACTCCACCGATGAGACCAAGTGCACCACTCATGAGCCGAGTGCCGACGGATGTCACGCTATTGAGATTGCTTTGAGCCGAAACACGGTTTGCAAGGTTCCGGTTTAAGGCAGCCTGAGCTGAAGCCAAACGCCTTTCAGCGACAGCCTGAGCGTCGGCATTTTTAGCTGCTACCAGCCCTGCCTGTGCACGCTCAAGTGCAGTTCTGGCCCTGACTTTTTCCGTAGCGGTGCCACTTGCAAGAGCGGTAGTCAGTCTGGCTTGAGCTGCTGTAACTTTTGCTTCAGCTGCTGCGACTTTTTCTTGCTGAGCTGCCTGAACATCTGCACTTCTTGAACTCTGTACTGCTTGCTGAGCACGGTAAACTTCAGCCCTTGAAGCTGCAACAGCAGACTGAGCCGCTTTATCTTGCGCAACAGCAAGTGCAACCTCTGACTTAGCCGCAGAAATTAGCGCGCCGGTAGCGCTCGTGGCGCTAGTTACTACTCCACTGAGATACCTTGCCAGCCCAACGCCAACAAGTGCACCCGCCACTGTTGTGATCGTTGACATATTGTCTGCAACATCACTTAGTGCGCCGCTTACTGCCGAAGAGGTAAATGAATCAAGCGTTTGGGCAACTCCTTCTAGGCCACCAGATAGCGCATCGGTAGCACCTGTAGCCTGGTTGACACCTCCAACCCATGCCATGAACGAGTTTGTGACTTTTTGCAGGGATCCGGAAACTGTTTGCGGCATGCTGGCAAACTCACCCTGTAATGAGCCCAACTGGCTCATTAATGCAGGAACAACCTTATCAATCGTAAGTTGCCCATGGTCAGCCATGCTCTTCAGGTCTTTGCGGGCCACGCCCATTCCGGCGGCAAGTGCGCGGATAACACGATCACCTGCTTCGTTAACGGCGTTGAATTCTTCACCGCGAAGAACGCCCTGCGCCAGAGCCTGGCTGAATTGAGTGATAACAGAACTCGCTTCCTGAGTATTAGCCCCCGAAAGTTTAAGGCCGGTAGAAACAGCTTCGGTAATTTTCAGAACTTCGTCAGAGCTATATCCAAACTCACGCATTGAAGCAGCTGCGCGTGAAAAAAGGTTTGCGTTGTCTGAAAACGCGGTGCCAGTTCTTTGGCTGATTTCCATTAACTGGCGCTGAGAGGCAGCAAAATCATCAGCTGAAGATGATGCCTGCTTAAGACGGGCGTTTACTGAATTCCACTCATCAGCAATCTGCACGAGCTTACCAGTCGCAAAAGCGGCCGTAGCAGCAGCAGCGGCTCTTCCTGCCGATGCAAACCCAGCGGTCAGATCAGATAACGCCCTTTCGCTCTCTCGGGCGGCAGCGGCAGCCTGACGGCCACCATTTTGCATGGTGCGGTAATAATCCTGCCCCATACGTGAAGCGCGGGAAATTTCCGTCTGGAATGATTGCGAGTTAGCGGAAATTTTGATTATTAACTCACGTAATGTTGCCATCAATTTTCTCCAGGCGAAAAAAAAGCCCATCAACGGGCTTTTTGTTGTGATATAAACCTCATGGCTTGTCTAAAAATTCTCTCAGAGCTTCAGATTTATTGCATGAATCTTTATTAATCGTCATCCCTGCCTCTTTTTGCTTTTGACAGAAATAGTAGTAATCATCGTTTGTTTTTATATAGCCCATGAATTTAAAAAAAGCCTTTTTACACAATTCAGGATTTGCATGATCAGAGCAAATCGTAGACGTATAGCTTTGCAACTCATTTGGTTCTAATGGAGCCAGTGTTTGAGTTGCATTTGAAACACAACTGAAACCAAAAAATAATACAAATAAGACTAGTTTTTTCATTGCCTTCACCAAATCATTAAAAAAAATAATCCTATTATTTTGTAGTTCATTTGTCACTGAGTTGCAGCTGTAAGTGCAGCCTCAAGCCCTGCAAACGGGTCCTTCGGTTCTGATTGCTCATCACCACCCCAGCGCAGGATCGCATCGTCCAGCGGTACTTTTGCCCCCTGCGAGCCGTAGATGGCAGAGACGAGCTGGGCTGCCTGAATGTCGCCACGGATATCGCCAACCGGACTTTGCCTGTCGTACTCAATCCACATCAGAAGCTCGCTTGCCGTCATATTCTGTCGAAGCTCTGAGAGCGTGCGCCCCATACGGAGCGCAAGCGACATCAGAAACTTTACGCCGGGGGTTGAGACTTTTCCCGCGCTTCGTCCGCGTTGTTGATCAGGTCAAGCGCCTGTTTGAGCAGGCGTGAATGGACGGGGCCGTAGATTTCACGTACCTGCTCTTCTTCGTCTACGCTGAATACCGGTTGCTTATCGGTGTCGCACAGGACGTCAATGAAGAGAACCACGTCAGCGCAAAGATTACGGTGTGCCTTTTCCGATACCGACACATTTTCATCATCAGCACCCGCTTTCACCACTTCCTGCCAGCGCAGCCAGGCTTCACCTGACGGCTCACGGAGAACCACTTTGACGCCCTCCCACTCAGGAACGGCGACCGTCTTATGACGAAAACCCGACATCTTAGCCAGGGCGAGATTTTTAATATTCTTCATGCGACCTCTCAGGAGCCAGGCTCGATGTTTTCAGGCTTACCTTTCAGGCGCAGGGAGAACGTTGCCGCCACTACGCCGTTGGTACCGGAAGACCAGGTGTGCTGGCGGATTTCAGCCAGGAACTTGAAGCCCTTGCCGGACGGGAAGATAACCTGGAAAGCGTAGGTCGTATCGTTGTCATACGCATCACGCAAGGCGTCCTGCGCCGGATTCTTGTAGAAGTTGCCGGACAGAGAGATTTCTGACGGAGAAGGCAGGCCGTTAATGTTCTCCTGCTCGGTCGAGCAAAGCGTTGTTACGTCGATATCCTGCTTCTGGCCACCAGTGAACTGAATTTCTTTGATGGTGCAACTCAGATCGAGGAAGGTTGCGGTATCCATCGTTTCTTTGGTGGCTGGCAGGGAGGAAATAAGGATCTTCGTCAGCTGCGATTTTTCATAAAGTGCAGACATAGCTGTCTCCTGGAAAAAGAAAACCCGCCATCAGGCGGGTTCGTTGGGTGAATTAATTGTCAGGGGGTAACTTTAAAATCCAGGGTGGCACGGTAGAGCCGATAATCTGGCTCGTAACCGGGGATTTTTACCACCTCTGTAGGGTTTAAGGGCTTAAGCGAAGCGAGCGCCAAATCTCTCAGGGTGCGTGATTCAGTGATCGTAGTGGAATACACATCTACCTGAATGGAAACCCTGCTCTCTGCCTGGCCGCACAGCACGTCAGCGGAAACATCATCGACGATGGAAAAAATAATCCAGGGTGGCGAGACAGACGGTTTTCCGTCACTACCTAATGGCGCAACATAGGGGTATACCCGTCCTTCTGCCAGGGAAGAAAGCAAGGCGTAGATATTATCTTCATTCACTTGCTCAATACCTCATCAATAGCCTGATTCATCCTGGCAATGGCGACGCTGGCGGCCTCTTCCTCGCGAGTATCGTAAGCGGGTCGCACAAACGGATGTGCAGGCATGTTCGCGGTGCCCAGCTCAACGAATCGCCAGTAAAAGGCGTTTCTCGGGTTATTCGCCTTCATCGTGTTATCGCTGTTTCCGGTGCGCGGGTTAACGCCACGAATATGGACGCCGGAAGAAATCTCCCCGCGGCGGCGGCTTTTTTGGGTCACCACCACCACGTTTTTTTTCAGTTTGCCGGTTCGTTCAGGCGCCCTTTCTACCACCTCGTCTTTCAGAACCTCTGCACCAGCTCGAGTGGCATCACGCAGAACTTTGTTGTTTTCGGCGCGGCTCAGTAATTCCAGATCACGGGAAATCGCTTCAAGGCCAGAAAAATCAAGACTGATATCAATCACTTTTCCGCTCCATTTTTGCAGAGTATTTCCAGCCTGGTGGCTTTGCTGTCGGGTATGGGGGGACTGATGATATTCAGTACCGCGCCTTTAAATGGTCCTGTGAGCACCTTTAATCTTGACGCAGCAGTCACATCACGCCGGAAACGGACCCACACCCGGATCGTTGCCTGCGCCGTTTCCGCACCCGATTGCAACTGCTCCCTGCCGCTGATACCCAACACTTCCGCCCATATGGTCTTTCCCTCCCGCCACTCTTCAACCGGCTGGCCTGTCGTATCACGAAAAGAAGTAAAGTTCAGGATAGTAACGCGATGGCGTAATCGACCTGCCTGCATACTCCCTCCTACGTTCCCGGTCTTTTGCGGTGCTGTTTGAGAATCGCCTCAACACCGAATGGAATAGTATTGACGCTGTCGTGACTTACTGGCTCTCTGTTCTCATACCAGTGCGATACCAGCAACATCAGGGCCAGCTTGACATCGTCATCAATTACCAGTCCATCCGGGTCATCTTCCGGAACAGCGTCATCATAAAGATGGCGATTAACAATTTTTTCGGCATGTTTCAGAGAGGCATTAAGGTACAGTTCCAGCATTACATCTTCGGCATCGTCATCACTGTCGATGCGGCATTGGTAGCGAAGCTCTTGTATGGATGGCTTCATTTGGTTTTCCCGCGTTTTGTTACCGCTGGCTCTGGCTCTGGCTCTGGCTCTGGCTCTGCAGGAACATGATCATCGCCATCACCAAATTTGATAATACCGAGTTCGGTAGCAATTTCCTCAGCGCGGGCAGGTAGCTCACCGTCCGAATACACCCCAGCGGGAATGGATTCGACAATACAACCATCTGGGGACCACTTAAGTTCACGCAATAATTCAGGCATAAATCACCTCGAAAAATCGGGGCCGAAGCCCCAGAGAATTAAGCGCCAGTGCCGATCTGCAGCAGTTTAATGGCCTGAGAATCCACCAGCATCCCCCCGGTTCGTTTGGTGGTGTAGAAACCAACAAATGGTTTTTTGGTGTAGGGGTCACGAAGAATACGGGTCCCGATGCGGTCAACAATGGTGTAACCACGCTTGAAATTGCCAAATGCTATTGCTTTAGCATCAGCAGCGATATCCGGCATCTGTTCGTTCTCTGCCACACCGTACCCGGCCAGAGAGGAAGGCTGACCCAGTTCCAGACCAGGACGCCACAGGTAGTTGCCTTCTGAATCTTTCAGGATTCGGATAGCAAACAGACTGTTATTGTTCATCATGAACTTAGCGCCATTACGATGCACTTTACGCAGCGTGTAGACCAGTTTGATGATCGCATCAGCCGTTACGCCTGCCGCAGCGCCAGAGAGAATGTGCTGGAGAGTACCAAATGCACGAGTCTTGTCCGGATCAAGCGTGGAAGCGTATGCCAGAAAACCTTTCGGCTTCTTCGTCCCGTTACCGCTGGTAAAGGCGATTTCTTCCTGCTCTGCAAACTCAATTGCCAGTTCGCTGTTGATCCAGTCTTCGACATTGAAAAAGGCATCATCCAGCATGGTTTGAGTCGCCTGCGGGTTACCGTAAATTTCTCCCATGAACGGCTCAATCTGACCGAGTTTAGACGCATCGGTTTCCGGGCGGGCATCAGTTTCACCAACCCAGCCGGAAGCCGTACCGCCGAGGTTAACCAGTTTTTTATAGTTAGCACCGCCGACTGTGATGGTTGTCGCCTCCTGGCGCATCACCACTTCATCTTTCAGAAGATTAAGGATCGTGCGATCCAGCTCTTCCGGCACGGCATAGCCACCATCTTCATCCACACCGACCTGCAGAGCTTTGCGTTCAAGTTCGCGCAGCCCGTCATCTTTACCCTTACGCATAAAGCCAATGAAAGCGGTTTTATGTTCGCTTGCGGCTTTGCTCTGAGGACCACCGGCTGGACGTTTAACCTGCTTCAGTTCCTCTTCCAGCGCAGATTTAAGCTCATCCAGTTCAGACAACTTGCCGTTTAAGGTTTCAACCTCCCCCGCCAGCTTGCCCTTTTCCTGTTCAACTGCTTCCAGGCGCTTATCGTTCTTTTCTTTGAACGCATCAAACTTCGCCTGCAGTTCCTGCGCGACCTGCTCTACGTCTTTAACGTCAACTGACATAATTAACTCCTGATTAAAATTTGATGTTTTTCAGTGCATCCAGTGCGGTACTCACTTCATCAACATCACGCTGTGAAAGTGAGCCATAACCCCCGGCCATGAATGCTTTAGCCTGGGTGCGTGAGAGCCCAACATCGCGCAGGACTCGTTCAATACTTTTTTGAGAAGGGATTTCTCCGCGGGAAAATGCGCTTTTGACATCACTTACCCGCGCTTCATCGTTCGACGGAAACGTTACGAGACTGACTTCCCACAGGTCGATCTCTTTGAGAAGGAACACGCCCTTAACACGGTCGTACTCCCAGTCTTTCAGCATGTAACCAATAGAAAGGCCGGTTAAAGAACCGGCCTTCATGTGGGCGTGTGCGCGTTTCGAAAGGGGATCGTCATCAATGAGTAACCGGCCTTTAACATAAAGGCCAACCTCATCTTCTTTCATCTCAGTGTAAATACCGATGGGTTCATCCATACGGTGCTGCCAGAGTAATGCAGGGAGAGCATTCTTTTCTTTCCATGCCTGAAGGGAGGCCGAAAAAGCGCCTGGCACAACAACATCATCGTAGCTGTCCTTTACGCCAAAAACAGAGCCATAGCCTTCAAACTCCCCGCTGTCGCTGACAGACTTTAGCTGTAGCGGAATATCCAGCCGCTGTTTAGTCATCGGCATTATGTTGTTCCTCGGTTGTTTTGTTCTTGCTGCTGTCTGACGGCTTCGTCGTCATGTTCATTGGCGTAAGGTAAATATCTCCTCCTGCGCGTGGGTTAAGTTCTTCAAGCTCCCGGCAGTCATTTGGTGAGTAAATCCCCCAGTTAATGCCTGTTGAATACGCCTCAAATCGCGACTTCATATCCCCGCGCAGCAATGCGCCGGCATTGAATTTTGCGTAGTACACACCCTGCTTTGATTCCTTCACCAGCCCGATGTTGATTCGCTGCTCAATGCGGGTCATGTACGGAACGAGTGAATAATTGATAAACCCCATGCCGAGGTTTTCAATATTGTTAAACGTCGAGCGGTCAGTGTTCTGCACCATATGCATCGGCACCCGGAACAGGCGGCATATTTCCTCCAGCTGGAATTTCCTGGTCTCAAGGAACTGACTGTCTTCCGCATTGAGCGCCATCGACTTCCAGTCCAGTCCCATTTCTAGAATCATTGGTCGGTGCGCGTTGCTCAGCCCGAGGTGACGGTCCTCAAAATCCTTTTTCAGCCTTGCGTAAGCAGCATCAGTGAGCGTTTGCTCAGTGCGGAGTACGCCGGAGGTAACCGCGCCATTTGAGAACAACCGCGCCCCATGTTCCTCTGTTGCCATTCCCAGAGATATTGCTTCTCTTGCATAGGCTATAGGGTTCAGTCCCACCAGCCCGTCAAAGGTAAGCGTCCTGACATGCCAGATATCATCCTGCCCAAGCACGTCTGTTGAGCCATCGGGGAATGTTACCTGGTAAACCGGTTGCCACTGGCTGTTAAGCTTTGGTTCAACACACCCTGGGTCAATGGGAAGAAGCTCCACCACCTCGCCAAGCGCTTTAACTTTGTAGGCGTAAAAATTACCGCGAAGACAAAGACAGACAATGACCAGTTCCCAGAACTCCTGAGGGGTCATGTAATCATTTGGCTTCATCGTCAGTAATTTATGCAGCCTTTCGGAAGTCGCTTTTTGTTTACTGTTTCCGGTTATCTTGTACAGGTTACAGGGCAGCATGCCCATCGACTCAGCAAGAACCCTGATACAACCGAAAACCGCTGTAAGCCGCATGGCTTTCTGGCTACTTATCCTTTTCCCTGTATAGGTGTCGTAAGTCATTCCCACTGCTTCAGCGAGTTCTGCCGGAGTAGTGACAGGGGCGTCACTTTTTTTGAACATTCCGGGGAAAAACATCAGTCAGTCCCCCCTCGCAATGTTTTCCCGGCCAGCGAAAGCGTGCGGGAAACCAGCCATGACCAGATAAGGCAAAGCATACCGGCACTGATTAAGCCTCCTGGCGGATAAATCATCCATACACCAAACGAAAGCAAAATAGCGCCCATCACCCCGATCAGTGGGGCGAGAATCATCAGGATCATAACTGCCTCTTTATAATGAACGGACGCCGTAACTTTCCAGATGGTCAGAGAGGCTGTCCTGTTGTTCGCCGCCGTTTACAAGCATGCGGCTCATTGCGGTAAACAAGGCGGCAGGCCCGTCTATTTTCGCTTCTGGCGTGGATTTGTTCGGAAAGATATTGTCGTTTTTGTCAGGCTTGACGGTGACGTTAGACATCATCCAGTTCATTACAGGGTGATTGCTGTGATGGAAGCGCCCGCCGTAAACCAGCGATTCAACCTCCTTCATTGACTCAGAAAAGTTTCTGACCGTTTGCGGAACTTCCACCAGCGGCACGCCCTCTTCTGCCAGTGCCAGGCTAAACTGCGTTGCACTCCACGGGTCGAACCCGGTTTCCTTCAGGTTTTCGCCGCTAATCCATTCCAGAAAATCAGCTTTAATCTGCGCATGATCGATAACATCACCGTCGGTCAGTTCCAGCTTCCCAAGCTCAGCCCATTTGCGATACATCTGCGCCATTTGAGCGGAACATTTTTCCAGCCGCCCTTCGGGTAACCAGAATTTAAAGTCGGCATGCGCGTGACCGTTGTCTGCCCGCCAGAGTTTTACTGCTGCGCAAATATCAATCTTGTGGGCCAGATCCACGCCAGCCCACATCGGGTAGGTTTTCAGCTCATGACGGGGGGCTATAAACTCACATTTTTCCCACTTAATCATGTCCATCCAGGCTGACTCAGCGGTCACCCAGATATTCATGTGTTTGGTGAAAAAGTTAACCCTGGCGGAAACTTGTTCTTTGGCCTTCTTAGCCAGTCGGCGAAGGTCATCCCAGCGCTTACAGATTCCGAGTCCGGGGTTAGCCTTTTGCCAGACCGTTTCATCAAACGGATCATCATCTTTATCCAGGGTGAAGATGATGGCGAAAAAGGTGTCATCCTTCACCGCGCCTTCCACTTCGCTGTTATAGCCACGCAGCACCTTAATGGCATAATCGCGCAGCTCGTAACAAATCCCTTCTTTGTTAAACCCGGCTGTCGTTATGCCAAACAGAAGAGACTGCAATCGTGCGCCGGTTGCAGTCTCCAGAACGTCCCAGACATCACGGGTTTTATGCGCATGAAGTTCGTCGACGATGCCACAATGGATATTGAGACCATCAAGATTGTTGGCATCAGAAGAAAGCGGTTCAAACTTGGATGCTGTCTGCTCCTGGTAGATCGCCAGTTTATTGAATTCAAACAGTCGCCCCAGTGTGGGTTTCGCTTTTTTAACCATGTTTTTCGCATCTTCAAAAACGATGCGAGCCTGATCCCGCGTTGTCGCTGCGGAATAAACCTCTGCCCCACCCTCACCATCGGCGCCAGCCATATAAAGACCAACGCCAGAGGATAATGTCGATTTAGCATTTTTACGGGCAACTTCGTTATATGCCGTGCGAAACCTGCGGACCATCACCGGACGACCGCTGCCATCATTACGCAGCACAACTTCGCCTGTTTCTTCATTTACCAGAGGTATAACAAAACCGAATATGTTGATCAGAATGAAAACATGCCAGTCCATCAACTCAATCGGCTGGCCTGCCAGTGCTCCTTTAACATGAGGCACGAATTTATAGAAATTGAGGATGTGCTGTGCGCGGGGCTCGCTGAAATAGATGCCACGTTCTTCACCGTGCTTCAGATCATCAAGAAATCGCTGACAGGAAAGACGGACAAATTCACAGGCAATAACCTCCCCGGCAACGACGCGTTCGGCGTAACGTATGCCATCAGTAACTTTTGCCATCAGTCCCTCGAATTTAGAAATTGACTTAACAGATCATCATCGTCTGGTTTGTCTTTACTGACCTTAGACCTGCTGGAAGGAGTCATACCAAACTCCGCTAACATCGCGCGAAGTCGCTTCCAGGCATCAGCTTTCATCATGGCTGCCGGATGCGGCTTGATCATGCGTATTTCACGTTCTTTCCCTTCATCAGCATCATCATCGCTGTATACCGCATAGGTATAACCTTCCCGATCCAGCGTTTCACAATGATGGCGGTATTCCGTATATGCCTCTACCAGCAACTCCAGAGCCCTGGCATCCAGCTGAGATATGACGCCAATGGCATCAAGTTCTTCGGCCATCCGCTTAAACCAGTACTTCCCCTGCTTGTCGAAATGCTTGGGAACTGGGGGGACCCCTTTAGGTGGCTGCGGCTCGTTTTTGTTGATTGGTCGTTTGGAAGGGTTACCCCTCACCAAACGCAGATGGGTAGGGGTTTTCGGCGGTCCTGACATAATCGAAAACTCCTATTAATCATCGGCTGGGGGACCCCAAAAAAAGTTTTCTAACCTGCGGCGATGTGAAGAAAGGCTAGGCGGCGGTCCTTTTGGCGCCCGGTTACAGGGATTTGACCTCCCCCTCCCCTCCACATCCGTTGATGGTAATCATTATCATTTGAAGCGTTCACGCCCTGTTTTCGAGCGGTGGCAAGGCCAGCACAGGCTTTCAAGGTTCGAATCATCATCGGTACCCCCATGAGCCTTAGCCTTGATATGGTCAACGGTTGTGGCCGCGACAGCGCGTCCAGTACGCAGGCAGTTCTGACACAGATGATTATCACGCTTCAGGATGCGCGCGCGCTTGATATCCCACTTGCCGCCGTAACCACGCTCATGGCGGCTCTTACCCTGCTGGTGCTGTTGCCAGCCCTCATTTCGATGCTGCTCACAGTAGCCTGAACGGTCCGTAGTCGTACCGGGACAACCTCTCTTGCGACATGCGCGAGGGATTAACGCTGGCATGGTTCAATCCTCACGGAACCGTAGAGCGTATGCCGCTTCACTTCATCGTTCTCTGCCGTCATATAACCACGCTCATCAGGAACGGCTGCGATTACTTCGCCCTTCTCATCGTCAGCAGTGAAGACATGCTTAACTTCAACACCATTGAGATAAACGCTATACCGCTCTTTGCTGAGGTTTATTTTTCTTCCAGGATCATCATCTAAAACGGTTAGTCTCATTCTTATCCCCTACTTGGTATATTGATTATCTTATTCGCTTGAAGGGATAACCATTATCAAGCCCACCCGTAGATGGGCTTTGGAATGGTCACTTTGGCAGTCCGGGGATCGATATTTGCGCCTGCTGCTCAAGCCTTTCGATTCTTGCTATGAGTTGCGGTTTTTTGATCCTGCCCCAGCGGTTCAGCAAGCGTCCTGACATACTGGCAACATCCTTTTCCTTCATGAACTCCAGCATTAACTCGTTGTGCTCTCTTTGGTATGAGTGAGCCATCTCCATCAGCCTGTCACGCATCCAATTAAATGCTTTGATAAACGCCTCTTTGATGGCGGCAGCTTTTTTGCCGGTAAACGACATGATGATGTACATCGCGCCGTCTTTGGAAATTTCATATTCAACATACTGATTACCCTTGTGTTCATAGGTAACCCGCGAAAAGTTGCTGGTTAGAAATTCATCCGAACAGTCTAGCTTTTCGATTTTCTGAATGATGTGGTGATGCTGCTTGTCGAAGTAAGCTGCTACCTTGCGGGAGGTTGTGATCACGCGATTACCAGAAACAACCACCATGTCCCGGAAATCGAGATTAGCCAATTGATGATTCATAGCGTCTTTACCTTTTAGAAAGTGAGCCTGTCTCACAGAAAAGCCGCCCCGAGATGGTCGCCACCATATACGGCAGTTCTCAGGCTCAACTTTCTGAAAGGCTCGGGTGATGTAATATGCGCGTGAGATGCGCTGTGAAATTCAGATGTAAAAAAAGCCCCGCATCGCGAGGCTCATTAAATGGACTTTGTGATTTGCAAAAGAATTATTTCAGGCATTGCGTCCTGATGTATTCCTGCAGGTAGTTAACCTGCGCGGTTATCTTGTCGATTCCACTTCTGAGACGGTAATAATTGAGTTCAGCATCTGCTGTAAGTCTTGGGCTTTCTCCATCGCCCATGCTGCTGGCTCCGGTCGTTGACTTTGCACAGGTGGCGGCGACTTGCAGGCGCTTACGCCCAGCAGAAACATCAGCACGGAGACTTTCGATAGTCGCGTTAGCATCAGCAAGCTCCTTTGTGTATTTGGCATCCAGTGCAGCGACATCACGCTGGCGGGTCTGCATGTCTTTGATGGTGGCGGTCGCCAGGAGGAGTTTCTCAGTGGCCTTATCGCGCTGGTCTCTGTAAGTGATGGCGTTGTCGCGGTAGTGGTTCACGAAGAAAGCCAGTGCGCCGATTAACGCCAGCACCAGCAACTGCAGCCAGTAACGCTTAACCAGTGCGCTAATCATGACAGGAACAGAGCTCGCTCTGCCTCCCGCCGACGTGTCAGCCCATTCAGCACCTTCCCACCAGCTTTATTCCAGCGCAGGAACTCATCGGCTGCACCAGCGTAATCTCCGGCGTTGAGTTTTCGCAGGAGAGTCGATGTCGACAATGACCGCGCACCGAGGTTATACGTGAACGACACCAGGGCATCGAATTGCCCCTGAGTCAGGCCAACTTTAACCAGTCGTGACACGTCACTTTCGTAACTGACCATTCCTGTCTTCAGCAGGCGTTCTGCCGTTTCCTGCTTAATTGTCATCCCGGCACGGATTGGTTTCCCGTCGACGGGCTGAGTCCAGCCATAACCGATCGTCCAAACGCCGACGCTGTCCTGATAGGCAGTGAGCTTGCAACCTTCGAACTCTTTGATCAGGGCAATGCCTTTATCACTGGTTTGCATTCTTCATCCCCGTCAAGCGTTCCCAGAAATAGGTCAGAGCCACTGAACCCATCGCCCCGCTAATGCCGGACGTGACAAGGATCATGTGAAAACTCAACCCACTCTCCACGCTTATCAACCCGCCAATCAAACCGGTAAAGCCGGAGACAGCGATCTGTGCCAGCGCGTTTATCCAGCTCCATGTCGCTTTATTCTGCTTTACGTCGATCAGGTAGCGAACTAAACCGCCCCAGCATGCAATGCCGAGCAGGACTAACCAGGACAGGCCTACAATTTTGTGGTCGTCATTCATACGCTTTGCCATATCACCTCCGAAGGAACGGGGTGCTGTTTGTGTAGAGTGGAAGGATGCCAGGAAACAACGACCGGACATCGCAAATAAAAAAGCCAGCGACAGGCTGGCAATGTGAGGGTAAGGCAATGTCGGCTCTCTGGCCGAAGGGTCCCAGGTAGTGGGTTCTGTGTGCTGCGTACCGCAAATAAAAAAGCCCCGCACGATGGCGAGGCTCTTAATTCTTTGTCGACCTACGAAGCTATGGCGACGATATCAGATTTACATGAAATATATGCGTTTCAATCCAGTTTTGCAAGACTTGAGTCTAAATTTGTCGCCTTTTGTTGTGAACGTGATCGCGTAACCTGCAATAAAGCCCCGCTATCCAGTCGCAGGAAGATGCTGCGCATCTCAACCCAGCGGTCAGTAAAGGTCTCTGACCAGTTTTTTGGTGTCACGCCCACCAATTCTGCCAGCGCCTGGTACTCGTATGTCTCACGCCCACCCAACCCCGCTTTCACATCCTGCGCCGCCAGCCAGATTAGCTTCTTCAGTCGCTCCATCGTTTTGCCGGCCACCTTCTTCGCGCCGAGCTGCTCCCGGAACTCTGCCCACGCCCATTGAGTGATTTCCACCTGATAGCACCAGCGCACGTTCTCGCTATAGTTCCATAGCAGCCACGCTTTCTGGTGTTCTTCGAGTGACATCAGTGCGCGGCGCCACGATGCGCTGGAGTATTCAACCGGCTGCACCAGGGGAATATGCGAACCCTTGGCATGCGACTGCTTGCCCGGTATTGGCGGGTTATCCAGCGTAATCATTTCCCCGGTCACTTCATCCAGCACTCGAGGCTTTTTACGTTTAAACGTTCCCGTATCGAACTGCGCGTTTTCAAGCCACGCCATCAACTGCCCTTTCGTCGCACCACTTAAATCGGCGGTGGCCACCATCAACTGCTGGCGCACGTATTCGAGAAATTGAGTATTCATACTGCACCGCCTATGGTTTTGATGTAGTTCTTCAGTATCCGGTAGTCCGTTAGCACAGAGCCGGGAAAGTGGTATAAGCGAAGCCGCTGCCAGCGAACGCGGAGGTGATCGGAAAAACAGGATTCAAATGTCATACGGCCTCCAGCCCGGTGATTGTCAGTTCCAGCTTTCCACCTTTGGTAACGGGCATCTTCACAACGCGATAATCAACGACCTGAGCATCGTCCAGCCAGAAACCTGCTTTGGTGAGTGCGTCAAAAGCGGCCTTTTGCAGATTATCCAGGTCACGGCGACGGCGATCCGGCATGTGGCACTCAATGCGGATTTTCACGGGTGTAGCCAGGCCGATATCCAGCATTGAGTCTTTGATGATTCTGGCGACACTGTCGCGGTACGCCTGCCCCTCTGTGCTGATGTGCGTGCGCCCGCGGTTATGCCGGTAGTAGCGGTTGTTGCTCGGCGGCCACGGGAGGCTAATGCGGTATTCATTCATGCTTTCACGAGCCCCTCTTTAAGCCAGATGACCTGCGTGCGAGCCATGCCTTCCAGCGCGCACTCCTTTGCAAATTCCGCATCGACCAGACGGGTGCGGCGATCAATCTCGTCGTGGCAACTGCTGCATGCGATGGTGGCGATCAGGTCAGGCGGCTTGATTCCGGTCCCGCATAGACCAGCAAGACGTATGTGAGCCAGTACTGAGGTTTCAGGATTGCCGTTGCATACGCCGGGGATCCGCACCTGACAATCGCGGCCGCGTGCCGCTTTGCATAAATTAGCCATGTGACCTCCGCGCTTTCAGGCGATCCCATTTCACCTGGGTCAGTCGCGCGGTGTAGCCGAGCAGTGATGGGATTTCGGATGGCTTGAGTTCAGGCTTGCGCTTAGTGCGTGTCCGGACCCGGTAGATTTCGTTGGTGATGATGCGAGCGAGAGGGCTAGCCATTACGCAACCCTCCCGAAGTAATCACCTGAGTAGCGAACTTCACGGAGTTGCACGCCGTTTTGCACAGCAAATGCCTGGCTGTATTCGATGAGACTGGTCATGCGACGGATGCCCATCTTCGCAGTGCTTTCCCGGATGGCGCAGAACTCCCCTTCCAGACCCGGCACCACTTCACCAGGCTTACCGGTGGCAATGGCATGGCCTGAGACATACAGGACTTTCCATGAAGCGAGGTCGCGCGACTTGCCAGCCCATTGCAATTGCTTCGCTGTATCGCCACAGAGAGCGTGGAAGAGGTCATTTTGGGCGAGAGTGCGGTCAGCCTCAGAAAACTTCACCACGAGCGGCAGAGCGTCGTTAACGGGCAGCTTCCTGATGTAGTCGATGAGGTTATCGCGAACGCGTTCGTCGCGGAGGTAGAAAACAGGCTGTTTCATACGCCACCTCCGAGAGGTAACGCAGAATACAGAAAATCGCAGGTGCATTTCTGCATCTGTGACAAGGTGAGAAGTTCAGATTGTGGTCGCATTTAAGTCCCCTTAAATGCGAAGAAGTCTGCCAGGGTTGTTCAGGCCGCTGGCAGATTTATTATGGCTCGTTGATAGTGTTTTATCAAACGTTGCTTGACGTTTAGTTATGCGTCGAATGGGTTAGGCATCATCACCCCCGAAATATCCTAACCTTCCTCCGTGGTCGCCAATTACAATCCCGGAAATGAATATTCCGAATAGCCCCACAACAGAAAATGCAATGAGGTTAAATTCAAAGCCAGCTACAAAGACGCAGACTGATGCGACAATCAAAAGATACAGCAGCCAGAATTTTCGGTTCACGGCATCACCTCCTGCTGCGGTGATGCTGCCTGCTCAGCTGCCATAGCCGCATCGATTTGCTCGCGTAATTTAGTCGCGTGATAATCATCCTCTTCATCCGTGATGGTCTGCGACCAGAAAAGGCTATGGCTTCCGTAAACCATAGGCTCACGAACATCAACGGTTTTCGATACCAGCCAGTCCATGCGGCGTACGTCATCCGGAATCACCGGAGAGTTGCCACCCTGAACAGTAGGCATATCCGGACCTTTGCGAATCGCCCTGGCAAGATCGATTGGGTCGTCGTACAACCAGTCACCTGTTTGCGGATTATTTGCTTCTGCCAATTGTGCAGCCCACTCCAGGCCGTCTTTGTGTCCTTGCAGATAGTCCAGCGGTAACTCATCACTATTACTTACAGGTTCGGCCTGAAGCATGGCGGCGCGATAGGCGTTCCAGCCGACAGCTTTTCCGTGTTCAAACGCGCTGTCAAAGTCATCATCAATTTCCATCGCAGCGGGCACAGATACCGGCGCTGGCGGGGCGGCGCGATACAGAAGCACATCACCCATCTCTGCTCTGGACGCAGGACATACGTCTGCATCAGAGCCAGATTTGAGATAATCAAGATTGGACTGGTCAATGACGCACACCGGCTCCGCTTCGAGTGATGCCAGCGCGATACGCGCCAGCGAAGAAGCCTCACCGCATTGAACGTGGTCAGTTTCGATAATTTGCTGTAACTGCTCTTTGGTGAATTCTTTGGTAATTGTGCTCATGGGCGAATCTCCGTCCTGCCACCAAGTAAGCGGATTGCCACTCGTTCCCGGAAGGTAAGCGGTCGATGGTGTCCGCGGGCATTAACAATTTCAGGCTTTCCATTTGGCGGATAATTGACCCTGACCGATTGACCATCTAGCGCGTGAGAAGCCTCGAGTAGTGCTGACTTTAAGTGCGCAGGGCACTCTTTCTGCACCCGCTCGCCGTCTGAAATGACACCTGCAATCCCCTGAAGCATGCTGGCTAAATTGCTGAGATAATTTTTCACATTCACTCTCCTTTACCGGTGCCATAGGCAGATAAGCACTCTTCAAATCCAGCCTGATTATCCGTTTGACCTAAACTGAAGCCATGCTGAAGACCATGACGAAATGCGCTATCTTGCAATTTATCTGCGCTATCGAGCTTCGCTTCCAGTTCAGCGATTCGCTTCTCTGCGGTTTCCAGCTCATCCAGCAGCGCCAGCACGGTGGCGGGGTTGGCTGCGGCGATAAATGCAGCATCACGCGCTTCGTTTTCACTGAATACCATGGCTATTTGCTCATGGTTCACGCCGTCAGTGGAGTAAATCTCATCGTCGAACTCAACAGCCCACCGGCCTTTCGTCGCCTTCTCCGCTGCTTCCCGTAATCCACGTTTGTCGATGTTGCTCATTGGAACCTCACATGATTCTTCCAGCGATTCTGGGCTGAGCTATTTTTGAATTGATGCCCTTCGCGGGTCACGCCACCTAGCGAGAAGAGAACCATGCGGCGATTGCTTACGTTCAGCCACTGGCGCGGATAGCAGTTTCTCAAAGCACGCAGAACGATGATTTTTGCTTTACGGTTTTTCATGACTGCACTCCTTTGCGAAGCTGGGCAGCGATGTCTTCGAGTACGCCATCAGCGAACGAGCGATCGTAATCACCTTCGGGAGCATCAGCCATAAACTCTGTGGAGGTAAGGATCATTCTCGCAATATCAGCTGCGTTCTTCGCCGTATCATCGATAAACCCAGCCTCCCATGCGGCCAGCATCCTGTTAGCAACAAAGTGAGCGCCTTCCTTGTGGGCTTGCGCCCGCACTTCAGCCAGGAAAGCGTCTGTTGCTGGGGTTCCCTCTACCGCTAGCCCTACTGGGGCCAGATATTCTTTCAGCCCCACATTCTCCGCAGCCATCTTCTCCAGATGCATCTTCACGTGATCGTGAGCAGTAGTCTCTGCACGCAGAGCGCGATGTGATTCTGCAAGCTGCTGCTCAAGTTCTTCATAGGTTGGTTTCATGCTCTCACCCCGTATACGCTTAAAATTCGTTTCATCACCGCGCTATTGCGGCACTCCTGGCAGATCACGTTTGCCTCTGTACGCTGCACCAGCTTCGAATTTCCCTTCGGCATAGCCGGGATTGTTTCTGGTGCGTATTTCATGCCGTAATCGGTCAGCCGATAAAGCCGCTGTCCGTGCTTGCCTTCGAACTCGATCAGGCCGTCTGCAAACAACGTACTTAACGGGCCGGAAATCTTTTTGGTGGTCATGCCGATCATGGTGGCAATGCGAGCACTATTCAGGCCCGGGTTATTACGCAGGGCTGCAAGAATCTGCCCACGAATTGTTATGTTCATGTCACACCATCCCGTTCGACTTGTTGCGGTTGTACTTGGCCAGCAGCAGCTGGATCGGCGTCGGCCCTTGCTCGGCAGCTGGTGCGGCAATAGCCCGGCGTACCGGCGGCACTGGCTTACCCTCGGTGACGCGCCTTTCCCACATGTCCAGCAGATCGCCTGCCTCGCGTGCCAGTTCACCATGCGTTAACTGGCGCTCGGTGCTGCGGTGGCGCAATTCTACGCAAATGTGGTACATGACCGGCTGCGACCATGGAAATTGCTCGCTGGAGATGAATTCGAACGAACGATTACGCCATTCCCAGTACTCGGCGATCACCTGGTCAACGTTGACGCCCAGCGCGCCGCCGCTCTGCTTGCACCAGGCGACGAACTGGCCCGGCGACGGCAGGAATGGGCGCTCCTGGCGGCGGGCAATGCGCATGCCGGCATCGACCTGAGCCATGGTGTGGATCCCGTTCTCCTGAAACGCCAGCAGCCACTGACGGCGGAATTCGTTCAGGTCTTCCTGGGTGCGGAAGTTCGCCATGCTGGCCGGGAACGCGGCGCGCAGCTCGTTGAACAGCTTGTTGAATACCTGCGCCACCTGCTCGACCGGCGCGCACTCCTGGTACTGCTCTGGCAGGTTATGGGCCATGCGGCTCATCTGCTCGCGGTCGTGGTTACGCATCTGCTCTGCAAGAGATTTCATCGGATCACCCCATAGGCCCAGTCAGTGTTGTTGAAGTCCAGATCTGGCTTGACAGCGCGCTGCTCACCTCCGGCGTTACGCTGCATTGTCAGCTTGTCCCACTGCTTACGCAGGCTTTCGGGACTCAGGATGTTGGTCTGCCAGAAGTGGTGTTTGCTAGCCCAGTCATACAGCGCGCAGATGTCCTGGTGCGACCGGTTGTCTATCTGGCGCATCAGGCGAACAGTGTTAGACCAGGAGGTCATGTCCGGGGCTTTGCAGGTTGGGTTAATCAGCTTCACCCTGGAGGAAATCCACTTAGCTGTCTCGAGGTCTTCAGCAGAGCCCCACTTCGCACCGGATGGTGTGTAGACCGCAGCTTCAGGATGAGTTGATAAAAATTTCTTCAGACGTGCGTCAGAGGATTCGTCAGAATTCTCGGACGAAGATCTTTTAATACTGTTCTTGTTCTTGTATTGGGTGTCTACCGTTTTCGGGAAGGTTATTCCTGATTTCGGGAAGGATTTTCCCGTTTTCGGGAATTTTCTTCCCGTTTCCGGTTTGTCTAAAATCCATGCTGAAAGGTCAGTGTTTACACCGACGATTTTCATCATGCCCTGCTTCTGTGAAAAGATGATTTTGCGTTCTGCGAGAGACTTAAGCGCGTCCGATACATGCGTATCGCTCAGGCCCGTAAGCTCGGCAATAACCGTATTTGTCACGCGGTCCTGTTTCTTGTTCCAGCCGTAGGTAAGCCAGATCACCGCCTCAAAACATTGCCATTCCCGGCCTGACAGTCTCAGGCGAGGCTTAAGCTGTTGGATCTCGTTAGCGACCTTGGTATACCCGTTCGACAGGTCGGCCATACGACCTCCCGGTTGTTCGGTTTTATTTGGGAAATTGATTATTTCAGCGGTGTTTGACATACTTACTCCCGTTACTTGGCGTAACACAGTGTTTGGAAGGCCTTTGAAGTTACCGCTTCAAGGGCTTTTTCTTTTTTGGTGCCTCTCACATAACCCCCAGCATCGACGTGACCATCGTCATCAGTGGTCCCACCTGCTCCGGCATCAGTCGGAACAGCGACGCTATACCCTCGCTTACCTCTTTCAGTTTCTGATGCTCTGGAGCGTCCAGCAGCACGGCCTGTTTAGCCTCGGCACACTCTTTCATCGCAGAGGCGATCAGCGACATCGTGTCGTTCTGCGGCGCCAGACGGTTTCGGTACTCCAGCGGCAGGACCGACATGATTGCCGGGGCCAGCTGGCGAATGTTGTTGGCGGCGTATTCGGTATCGCCATCAATCCATCGAAACACTTTCTGCATCTGGCGGTGCGAGTCAGTCGGGATATCCAGACCGGTTCCGCCGGACGCCCGCCACTCTTCCACGATCAGCGCGGCGACAAATTCACGGCTTCGGCAATCAGCTGCCCAGGCGCGAACAGCAGCGCGGATCCCATCGATGTTTAACGCCGCGGAATCAGGCTCCCGGCGATTCTGGTAAATCATCGCCGTTGGCGAAAATTTGTTACCTTGTTGATACGCAAGTGAATGCATTGCTTTCCCTTTCGTAGTTAGGGCCGCCGTTAGGCGGCAAAGATACCTGGATATAGAACTTCGCGAGGAAGCCCCGTCACTTCTTCGTACTTACGCATTTTTGTTACTGGAAGGCTGCCACCTCGCTTTTTAAGCATATTGATGGCCTGTGGCGTTACGCCGACCTTTTCAGCAAGCACCTTTTGAGAGCCGCCCACTGCATTAATGGCTTTCTCAAGCGGGGTGCTTGCGTTGGATTCTTTGTTGATCATGTTTTGCTCCGCTCATGTGTAATCAACACCATGTTAATTCATGATGTGGATTAAATCAACATTATGGTGATGGAAAAAATCCACATGTTGTTTACCATGCATGGAGCGGAGGGTTTTATGAGTAGCATTTCTGAAAGAATTAAATTTTTACTGGCAAGGGAAGGCTTGAAGCAGCGGGATTTGGCTGAGGCTTTGTCGACTAGCCCACAGACCGTCAACAACTGGATAAAAAGAGACGCGTTAAGTCGTGAGGCGGCGCAACAAATATCTGAAAAATTCGGTTATTCTCTTGACTGGTTATTAAATGGAGAGGGTTCTCCAAAGAAGGATCTGGAGAGCAACATCCCGCCAGAGTCTGAGTGGGGAGTTGTTGATGCATGGGATAAAGACACCCCGCTTCCTGTTGATGAGGTTGAAGTGCCATTTCTTAAGGATATTGAATTTGCGTGTGGTGATGGTCGAGTTCAGTGCGAAGACCACAATGGATTTAAGCTGAGATTCTCCAAGGCAACGCTCAGAAGAGTGGGTGCAAATAGTGATGGTTCTGGAGTGCTTTGCTTTCCCGCTTCTGGTGACAGCATGGAGCCCGTTATTCCTGACGGCGCAACGGTAGCAGTCGATACAGGCAACAAGCGGATTATTGACGGCGAACTCTATGCTATTAACCAGGGCGATTTAAAGCGCATAAAGCAGCTTTATCGAAAGCCTGGTGGGAAGCTATTAATACGAAGCATCAATCGCGATTATGACGATGAAGAGGCTGATGAGGCAGATGTCGAGATAATCGGTTTTGTGTTCTGGTACTCGGTATTGCGATATCGCCGATAATTTTAGTGGCCTGAAGAGACGTTTGGGTGATAAGAGAATATCTGATAGTAGGCGTGGTTACTTTGCTCTCGGTTGTTGCGATCGTGCTTATGGTGGCCTGATGAGACGTTTGGGTGATTATTTTATTTTTCACAGCAATAGGATGATTTATGACACAGTTTCAACTTGCATTAATCGCCAGAGAAGTTGATGGAGAAGTCATCCATCTTCGCACCAAAGACGGTTACATCAATGCCACCGCAATGTGCAAGTCTGCTGGGAAGCTACTTGCTGACTATACACGACTAAAAACAACGCAAGATTTTTTTGATGAATTATCCCGCGATATGGGGATTCCCATATCGGAATTAATTCAATCATTTAAAGGCGGAAGAGCAGAGAATCAAGGGACTTGGGTTCATCCAGACATCGCAATTAACTTAGCTCAGTGGCTATCTCCAAAATTTGCAGTGCAAGTATCGAGATGGGTGCGTGAGTGGATGTCAGGCGAAAGAGCGCCTGCCGAACTCCCTATCCACCTTAAGCGGTATATGACAAACCGAGGCAGGGTTCCTCATACGCACTTTTCTATGCTTAATGAACTGACGTTTAACCTGGTTGCGCCACTTGAGCAGGCAGGATATACGCTGCCAGAAAAAATGGTCCCTGATATTTCAGAAGGTAGGGTTTTCTCGCAATGGCTTCGTGAAAACCGGGGTGTTGAGCCGAAGACGTTCCCAACATATAACCATGAGTACCCAGATGGCCGGACATTCCCGGTACGTCTATACCCAAACGAATATCTTGCAGATTTCAAACAACACTTCAACGAAGTGTGGCTGCCTCAGTACGCTCCTAAATATTTTGCAGAACGAGACCAAAGGGCATTGACGTTGATTGAGAAAATCATGTTGCCTGACCTTGATTCCTAAATGTTATACCCGGCCACCAAGCCGGGGTTTTACTGCCCTTTCCGCACTATCTCAGCTGCATCCCTGTTCACACCCTTACCTATCACGTTTCCCGTTTCCTTCCGGTACCGTTCCAGCTTGTCGATGATGTTTTGCTGGGTCATAGGTAAATCTGCCAGTGACAACTCCATGACCGCCCGCCCCATGGCGTGAACCATCATGTTCACTCTTTCTTCATCCAAGCCCATTACCCACTCCTTTTTGATGTTTTTTTCAGCATATCACTTATGCCACCAAAAAATAAATCAACATAAAAATCAACAAGAAACGATTAAATCAACAAAATAAATCCACAAGGTGTTGACCTATAAATCCACATGATGTTTAATTATCCCATCGAAACGAAACATCGACAGCTGAGCGAAGTTAGCCAGCGGCGGACAGCAAGTCGCCTGCTTTTTAACAACATGCAAAGTCGGAACAGCACTCAGTAATCCTGTTTAGACCCCAACGTACAAATTCGGCGTAGCACCGGGCGCGATCCGGTCGGTGTGAGGCTACCCCCTCGCGAGAGCGATAAAGGCGTGGGAACGGGCAACACTGGCGGGATGAGAGGTGCGAAGCGCAAACAGATTTATTCCAGTCCATTCGAAGTTGAGTGGGCTGGGCTGAATCACAAGAGGATTTTTTATGACTCAGACATACATTCCGGCGTGTTTAAGAGACCTTCCTAAGAAGCGTCAGAAGCCACGCAAACAGGCGATTAAAGAAGCGCAAGTGGAAGTTCTGAATAAGGCAATCGCATCGATAAAAGACGATATGCGCGCGTTCAAAACAGAAGAGCAGCGTCGCGGTCATTACCAGGCGATCAGCACACTCTCACAGATTCGTGATGAGTTGTAGCAGCTGATAGATAAAGAATTTCTCCCGCATCAGCGGGTAACGACAGAGCCAGCCTCAAGCACCGGGTGCCGATGCTTGGTGATGGTAATACTGCCATCTCAACCACACAGGAGACGATGATCCTGTTCTGGTTGGATTGGAAAAGTCTTCTTGGCCCGCCAGCGCGCGGGCATTTTTTTGGAGGTTGCATGTTTGCTACTGATATCTCACTGAAATACGGCACTCATCAGCCAGAGACGATTCTGGAAACAATGCCGATTGAAGAAGCCTCCGAAATCATCAAGGAGAAGCTTCGTGATGAAGTGCGCCAGGAACTCGAGTGCGAGTATGGCGATCGCCTTTATGAGGCTGAAGAAGAGGCATCAAACTGGGAAAGCAGAGCTGATGACTATGAAAGCGATGCGACTTGCCTGGCTAAGGCCATAAGAGAGGCTTTTGAATCTGCCAGCTTTGAAGATGCAAAGGTGATCCTCCAGCGAGCGATGCACGACCATAAAGACTATTTCTGAAGACCCGCCACGGCGGGTTTTTTCATACCTCAGTCGCTTCACCGAGGCGGCTTAGTTATGACAACCGGCGGCCATCCACCGCCCATTGAAACACTGAATAAATGCGTTGAAGTCTTGTATTAACCGTTCCGCTGGCCTGGCGACAAGGGCAAACGAGGGGATTGAGATGAAAGGTAATACGAAGAAAACAGGCATGATCGGCTTTGGAGCATGCTGGGCACGTAAATTCTATTCACGCCAAAAGCCAATGCAACTCCCAAGTTCTCGATCGAATGGCGGGAAAGGTTCAAACAGCCCTGAAGCAAAACACCATCGCCGCGCCCAGCAGAGATTCAACAAAACAGGCGGCATTCCTCGCGGCAAAGCCTACGTGAAAATGTACCGCCTGGGATATCGCAGCGAGAGCCGAAAAGACCTTATGCGAGCGACTCAATAGGTTTCAGGGCTAACGGCTGATCCTGTTCCGGCACATATCGCTCTTTGACAATAACAGCCAGTTTTTGCTTAGCCGCAGGGTCGTCATTAGATGTGACGAGTCTGTTTATCTGTTCTGAAAGTGAAAACCATCCGTGAGTATCGCAAACGTAAACCACTGATGGAACTTCACGAATAGTTGGTGGTTTTACTTTGATGTTAACCAACTGATTTGTCTGGTTAAAAGACAAAGAATCTTCACCACAAATAGGACATGGCTTAGTTACTGATTTCATAGTTATTCCTTGCTGGCTGTGTGAGAACTACCAGCATACCACCGAGCCTGAAGTGGATAAAAGACAGGCACATAAGAGTGGGTTTCGCGGTGGTGAACTGCAGAGTTAAAACGCTCAACTGTGAAGATCAGCACCACGGCACCACCAGCGAAGTTCACTCAGCAATAGTGGAGAACATCATGGTTCATCAGCACTACGGTACACAGACAGTAAACCGCGGCGCAGTTCAGCCGGGGATGCTCGTCAAACACAAGGATTCAACCTGGACGGCATCAGCTAATGCTCGTGGTCGTTTGTATCTGCATCGCGGCGTTGAGATGACTTACACCAGGGATTTGCTGGTTGAAGTTTATCTGAACGGTCTGGGGAATGGCCTCAGCCATTAACGGAGAGTTGCCAAAACACTTTAAGGACAGGTGATGAAAAAAGAATGTGGTTATTGCCACAAGCCTGTTGAAGAAGGCGCAGAAGTAAAGAGCACCTTGCTCTATCTCAACGGTTCGCAACTGGCACAGAAAGAAAAAGAATATTGCTCTAAGCAATGCGCTGAATACGACCAGATGGCGCACGAAAGTTAAATAGCAGTCCTGAAATATGAAATGAAAAATTCGCCATTAATTTGGCGCGGCTTCTTACACCCTTAATTTAACAACTGGAGATTTTATGGAAATCGTAAAAATCGAAATGAACCTGAAAGCAGTGAATAAAGAAGTGGCTGCATTCAACTGCGAGAAGAAAGTATCAGGCGTTATTCACTCAACTACAAACGGTGAAACAACAGTCATTCTCGACGGTGGCTATGTGCTTGGCAAGTTTGATTGCCCGCACTGCGCCATTGAGGAGATCAGCTTGCTGGTACTCAAAATCAGCGATAGCGATTACGCCGGCTGGGGAACCTACCGTACATACAAGCAAGATTTTATGAATGAGGCGATCGTAGCCGTCAGTTAAGCGAAAGCCCACCGAAGTGGGCCCGCCATGTCCGGCCTCACCGACCAAAGTTACACCGGAAACAACATTAAAACCAAAGTTAACCCAATGGGCGCTATCAATGGTCCGGGGATTCTAACACCCAAAAAAGAGGATCTCACATGGAATTTTTCCATCTGATAAAAGCCAGTCAGAAGTCTGGCAAGAAAGATGCAGTGATTTGGTTCACTGCGAAAAGTGTAGCGCGCGCCAATCTCCAACTCGATGTGGCACTGGAAGAAGCCGGAATTGAAGAAACTGGCCGCGGTAAAGATTATGCCAAACCAATCCGCACCGATTTCCCGGTATATGACGACCTGCCGGAAGAAGGCGCAGTGGATTACACCTGGTGCGAACGCTACGAACTGCAGAACGATGACCGCACCTGGCTGCCAAAAGTCACAGCTGAAAACTCTGACGAGAAAACGGCTCAGACCGTTGATAGTCACATAACTACTGAGTCAACGCTGTCAGAAACCGCTGGCATCACGCTGGACGAACACGACGACGACTCAACCCTCTACCCGGTAGTGCAGATGCCGTTTCGTAAGCAACTGCTTTCCCAGTTCACCGCCGACGAACTGCGCCACCACGTAACCCACGAAGAGTACGAAGCTATCGGCGCGCTGGAGATGGACACTGATAACAGTTACGTCCAGAACTTGCTGTTAGCTGCTGAGAACTGCCCGGAAGTGAAGGGTTACGACACCAAAGACCTGTGGCGCTACACCGATGCCATTCGCAAAGTGTTCAGCCAGGACAAGCGTCACGAACTCGCGCTGGTACTCCGTTTCACCAGAATGTGGGCGGCGACTGATTACATTGACCGTGGCATCCTGGCGCGTGAATGGGCCGCCGGTAATCGCATCAGTAGTGTGCAGCGTACTGATTCCGGCACTAATGCCGACGGCGGTTACGTCACTGACCGTGGACCTGACGCACACCACACACTGGACACTCTCGATTTAGAGATTGCGTGTGCCCTTCTGCCTATGGACTTCAACCACTTCGAGATCCCGGGCAGCATTCTTCGTCGCGCTAAAGAAATCGTGACCAAAAAAGAAGAACCATGGAAATCATGGAGCAACATCCTGCGCAATCAGCCAGGCGTTCTGGGTGTTAACCGCACGGCTATTTTTAACCTGGTACGTATCGCACCGGAAAATATTCATTTAACTCCTGTCGCTCACCTGGAATTTGTTAACCAGACCATGACAGCCGCGTTCAATTCCGCGGTCGAGTTATTGCCGTTGCATGAAGCTGAACCCGCAGCACAGGAAATTCCCCAACCTGAAGGTAAGGAGTCTCCGCGCAAATCCTTCTGCACTCACGAAGAGAACCTGCAACGCGTGCGTGAAGAAGGAGCACGCCGCCGCGCAGAGGAAGCGGCAGCACAACCGCAGAAAGTCGAACAAGAACTGGTTAAAAATGTCGGCAACGGAATATTCGACGTTACGGCTTTGCTGCAGAACTCAGCAACTCATGGCACGAAAAAGGCTACGGAGACCACCAGCAATGTGCAGGTTCAAGAAACTGTCAGTGATGAAAAACAAGCTGGTGATGAAGTACAGCCAGGCGAAAGCAGTCTGGAGTCTGGTGAAGAGTCAGATACCAGCCAGAAGGACGATGTAGACCAGAATACGGATTCTGTCGCCAAAAATAGCGATTCTGTAAGCCAAACCGAACCAGTTGCAGCACAAACCGAGCCAGAAGCGCAATCTGACGAACCAGCTGTTGTTTATCCCGCTTATTTCGAGCCAGGCCGCTATGAAGGGCTGCCAAACGAGGTTTACCACGCCGCCAACGGCATCAGCTCAACCCAGGTGAAAGATGCGCGCGTTTCGCTGATGTACTTCAATGCGCGCCACGTAGAGAAAACCATCGTCAAAGAGCGCTCAGCGGTGCTGGACATGGGCAACTTGGTGCATGCGCTGGCGTTGCAGCCTGAACTACTGGACGCAGAATTCAGCGTTGAACCGGTGATCCCTGAAGGCGCATTCACAACGGCCGCGACCCTGCGCGCCTTTATCGATGAGCACAATGCCAGCCTGCCGGCGCTGCTGTCTGCCGACGACATCAAGGTGTTACTGGAAGAGTACAACGCCACCCTGCCGCCGCAGGTTCCGCTTGGCGCTAACCTGGAAGAAACGGCACAGAACTATATGGCGCTGCCAGCTGACTTCCAGCGTATTGATGGTGACCAGAAGCAGACGGCGACGGCAATGAAGGCATGCATTAAAGAGTACAACGCCACCCTGCCGCCGCCGGTTAAAACCAGCGGCAGCCGTGACGCGCTGCTGGAGCAGTTGGCAATCATCAACCCTGACCTTGTGGCTCAGGAAGCACAGAAACCGGCACCACTGAAAGTGTCCGGTACCAAAGCAGACATGATCCAGGCCGTGAAGGCAGTCAAACCAGATGCCGTATTTGCCGACGAACTGCTGGATGCCTGGCGCGATAACCCGGAAGGAAAAGTGCTGGTCACCCGCCAGCAGCTGAGCACCGCGCTGAATATTCAAAAAGCGCTTCTGGCACACCCGACCGCCGGCATGCTGCTGACCCACCCTAGCCGAGCCGTTGAGGTGAGCTACTTTGGTTTTGACGAGGAGACGGGCTTGGAAGTTCGTGTGCGCCCTGACCTTGAGATCGACCTGGATGGCGTGCGTATAGGTGCAGACCTGAAAACCATCAGCATGTGGAATGTTAAGCAGGAAAGCCTGCGCGCCAGGCTACACCGGGAAATTATTGAACGTGATTATCACCTGAGCGCGGCTATGTACTGCGAAACCGCAGCGCTGGATCAGTTCTTCTGGATTTTCGTCAACAAAGACGAGAACTACCACTGGATCGCCATCATCGAGGCATCCGCTGAACTACTGGAGCTGGGTATGCTCGAGTACCGCAAAGCGATGCGCAATATCGCAACCGGATTCGACACAGGTGAATGGCCAGCGCCAATCACTGCTGACTACACCGACGAACTGAACGACTTCGACCTGCGCCGCCTTGAAGCGCTGCGTACTCAGGCATAAGGGGAATGATGATGGAAAACACGAATATCGTAACCGCTGAACAGCAGACTCCAAACACGATCTCAGCCAGCAATGCCATTTTCAACGTGCAGGCTTTAACCCAGCTTCAGTCTGTCGCCGGGTTGATGGCACAGGCAGCCGTAACGGTGCCTGAGCACCTCCGCGGCAATCCGGCAGACTGCATGGCCATCATCATGCAGGCGATGCAGTGGGGTATGAACCCTTACGCCGTGGCGCAAAAGACGCACCTGGTTAACGGTGTCCTGGGATACGAAGCGCAACTGGTTAATGCGGTGATCTCCAGCTCAAACGCCATCGTTGGCCGCTTTCACTATGAGTACGAGGGCGACTGGTCGAAATGTGCCAGCAGCCGCGAGATAACCGTTAAAAAGCCTGCGAAAGGTGGCGGGACGTACGACAAGAAAGAAATGGTACGCGGTTGGGAAAGTGCTGATGAACAAGGACTGTCGGTACGGGTAGGTGCCGTTATTCGCGGTGAAAGTGATATCACCTGGGGAGAGCCTGTTTTCCTCTCCAGCGTAATCACACGTAATTCTCCACTTTGGGTATCAAACCCGAAACAGCAGATCGCTTATCTGGCACTCAAATACTGGGCGCGCCTATATTGCCCTGCAGTTGTTCTTGGTGTGTACACCCCTGATGAGATTGAACAGCGCACAGAAAAAGAGATCAACCCAACGCCGCAACGCGTTAGCCTGGCTGATATCTCAGGTGACACCGTCACAACCACGCAAAGCGCACAGGAATCGTCGGTAAATGTCGACTCTCTTGCCGATGATTTCCGCGAACGCATCGAATCTGCTCAGGACGTGGATAGCGCCAAATCGCTGCGTGCCGACATTGAAACGGCGAAAGCTACGCTGGGATCCGCACTATTCACCGAGCTGAAAAACAAAGCCGTAAAGCGTTATTACCTAGTGGATGCACGCAACAAGGTTGAGGAGGCTATTAAATCCCTGCCCCAGCCCGACGAGCCGCATGCAGCCGAACGGTTCGCTGAAGCCGAGCGCATGCTTGCATCTTCAAAGCGTCACTTAGGCGATGAACTGCACGATCAATTCAGCATCACCCTGGCGGATATGAAACCGGAATACGTGGCCTGACGAGACCGGGAGGGGTAACCCTCCCTCAAGGAGATTATATGCGACTGATCAATCGAGGAAGTAAGCAATCACCTTTAGCTCGCCAAGCATGCGACATCGCGCTGGCAGCTCACTTGCAAACATATGGCGACTATGGGCGAAGCAAGATGAAAGAGACTTATACGGTGAAGGTTGAAGGCGTGAAAGTCTGGGTGGAGGTGGTGAACCGAAAGGCGAGCTACGTGGCCACAGCGATGACCGGCATGCGCCGTCTCCGCTCCCTGCCCGGGCAGGTTGGTTGAAAAAGATTTTGAATGGCCCGAACGGGCAACTGGAGAGAGCTATGGATGATATTTTGGTAACGTCAGACCTGACCAGTCGCTACAAAATTTCACGCAAAACCCTTTGGTCATGGCAAAGTGCAGACACAATGCCTCGGGGCTTCGTATGCCCGTTCCCACCCCCTGACTGGCCCGGCAACCCTAACCGCTGGCGCTCTGAGTCAATCAAAGAGTGGGAGGATAAAAAGAAGATAAATTAACTGAAGGGCTCTCCGATGATCTCTTCAAGATGGCTCTGCCAAACGCGGAGCCAGTGTTTCTGATCATCGATATAGTCATGAAGGTTGTAATGCGCCATAACCCCCACCATCTGATGCCCGAGCAGCTTTTCAATTACGTGCGGCGGGCAACCTAACTCAGAGAGATTTGTGGCTATCGTCCGCCTCATATCATGAAGCGACCACTCTGCCATACCTGTTCCATTCCAAATAGAACGGGCGTAATTGGATGCCACAGGTGAATGAACGGGCGAATCTTTGATCCCGCCATCAATTTTACGTTGTGAAGTCACCAGGTGATTGGTGTTTATTTTCTTGAGGTGATTTCTGACCAGGTTAACGGCGGCGTCTGAGAGTCCCCTTCTAATATGTACCCGAGTTTTATAACTGCCCGCAGGCACGACCCACTCATTATCATCCAATCGAAACCATGATCTCTCACTAAGTCGAATCTCAGCCGTACGGCATCCGGTAAGCATAATAAATTTCACCAGGAAAACGGACTCTATCGACATATGGCTTTTCAACCACTGATAGATTTTGCGCAGATCGTCATCGTCCATCCTGCGAGTTCTCTTTTTAGGCTTTTGCCCGACATCAGATGGCAGTAATCCCTCGAGTGGGTTTGAGGCGATCACACTTCTGTTAACGCAGAACCTAAACGCCCGTTTGCACAGCGAAAGCATGTAATGAGCCATCACCCTGCTTTCTATAGAATCGAAGACGTTGATCCAGTGCATTTTCGCTGTGTTATCGACTTTGACATTCTTCATCGGTTCGGCGATATGTTTCTCAAACACCTGGCGATAGTAATCGACTTTAACTAGCCCGTTAGCGATACAGTGCCTTTCAATCCAGTAATTGAACGCTTCGGCAACGGACATCGCTTCCTGTCGGGTCTGCTTATCCAGCTTCACCTGCTCTCGCGGATCCAGTCCCTCAGTTAACCAGTTTCTGAATTGTTGGCGACGCTCTCTTGCCTGGGTGATACTCATTGCAGGATAATCACCAACATTGAGTTTTACCGCTTTACCGGCCCAGCGATACCGATAGAAAAATGATATTTTTCCGGCCTGGCTGATTCTGGCGTTGAGCCCGTGCGAATCAGAAATAATCTCGATATCATCTCTTTTCTTGCCGAGCGCCTTCCTGAGCTTTGTGTCGGTGATCATTGAATGGGTACACATTTTTGTTTTTGGGTACACAAAAGTGTACACAAAGTTGCCCACTCAAAGCCACACGCAATGTAACACTAGTTCGCAGAGTGTTATGGTTTACATCCTTGAAAGCCTGCTGGATAAGGGTTTAGCGTAACAGAACGTTTTTACGCGGAATTGTTCGTAATATGCCAAATGACAATTTAAGAAAGTGTTCTGAATAGAGATTCAATATTTAAGGGCACGGTTTTTGCAACCGTGTTCTTGTTTGGCCTTTCCTTATAGCCGGTCAGTGCATTCACCACCACAAGCAGATAATAACTTTATCTGTATTTCTTTATATGATGTGAGCATATTCAGGAAAAATGACCTTTCCTGAGGTACAGTTGCTCGCTCAAATCCTTTGATTACTGCGGATAAAGTCATCTACTATTGTTTAACACATTCACGCGCTGCATGTATGTTCAGAAAATGTGCACGCTAAGATAATTAAACAAAATTGTGGTTACAGAGGTATCAGTGAGTCACTGGGCTACATTCAAACAAACAGCAACAAATTTATGGGTGACCCTTCGGCACGACATTCTCGCGCTGGCCGTCTTTTTAAATGGATTGCTTATTTTTAAAACAATCTATGGTATGTCGGTCAATTTGCTTGATATTTTCCATATCAAAGCATTTTCAGAGTTGGATCTCTCCTTGCTGGCAAACGCCCCACTCTTTATGCTCGGCGTCTTTCTTGTCCTGAACTCCATTGGCTTACTGTTCCGGGCAAAGCTCGCATGGGCAATCAGTATCATTTTGTTGTTGATAGCGCTAATTTACACCCTGCATTTTTATCCCTGGCTGAAATTTAGTATTGGATTTTGCATTTTTACGCTGGTGTTTTTGCTGATACTGCGCAAAGACTTCTCCCACAGTAGCGCCGCAGCCGGGACAATTTTTGCATTTATTAGTTTCACGACATTACTGTTTTACTCAACCTACGGTGCGCTTTATTTAAGCGAAGGTTTTAATCCGCGAATAGAAAGTTTGATGACCGCGTTCTATTTTTCGATAGAAACCATGTCAACCGTCGGCTATGGCGATATTGTCCCTGTTTCTGAATCAGCACGATTGTTCACTATTTCGGTCATTATTTCCGGCATTACCGTTTTTGCCACATCTATGACCTCAATTTTTGGTCCGCTTATCCGCGGGGGATTCAACAAACTTGTAAAAGGAAACAATCATACAATGCATCGTAAAGATCATTTTATTGTTTGCGGACATTCGATTCTCGCCATCAATACGATCCTGCAACTGAATCAACGCGGACAAAACGTAACGGTTATCAGCAACTTGCCTGAAGATGATATCAAGCAACTTGAGCAACGCTTAGGCGATAATGCTGATGTTATCCCCGGTGACAGTAATGACAGTTCTGTATTAAAGAAAGCGGGAATCGATCGTTGCCGGGCCATTCTGGCGCTGAGTGATAACGATGCAGATAACGCGTTTGTTGTACTCTCGGCAAAAGATATGAGCAGTGATGTCAAAACAGTTCTCGCCGTCAGTGATAGCAAAAACCTGAATAAGATTAAGATGGTACATCCGGATATCATTCTCTCACCGCAACTGTTTGGCAGCGAAATTCTGGCGCGAGTTTTAAATGGTGAAGAGATTAATAATGATATGCTCGTTTCAATGTTGTTGAACTCAGGTCATGGTATTTTCAGCGATAACGATGAACTAGAAACGAAAGCTGACAGTAAAGAATCGGCGCAAAAATAGAGTTTAAAGACGGAAGAGTAAACTTATTGGGCACCGCAATGGTGCCCAGTACATTTAGATATTGTAGATCGCAAACAATAACGAGTTACGCTGTTTGTTTAGAATGCACTTCCTGATGCTGTGGATACGCATATTTCGGCGCGATTGCCCCTCAAGCCAACGCGATTTACGTCGGCTAGCCTGACGCTGCATGCGCCAGCGCCCCACTTCCGTTCTACTCCGCTTCATGTTAACTACTCTATGCAATAACAGAATGGTCATTATACCCCCACCCCCGACGCTGACCAGTGCTTTTCCCGCGTTTTTATTTGCCAGATGAATCCATATGCGTAAACTCATAACAATGCGCTTTCAAAAGGATTTCTAATCTATGACAACCGTTTATACGTTGGTGAGTTGGTTGGCCATTCTGGGATACTGGTTGCTCATTGCAGGCGTAACTTTACGCATTCTAATGAAACGACGCGCAGTTCCCTCCGCGATGGCCTGGCTGTTGATTATTTACATTCTGCCGTTAGTCGGAATTATTGCCTATCTTGCCGTTGGCGAGCTCCATTTAGGCAAACGCCGCGCTGAGCGCGCCAGAGCGATGTGGCCTTCCACCGCAAAATGGCTTAACGACCTTAAAGCCTGTAAGCATATCTTCGCCGAAGAAAATAGCAGTGTCGCTGCGCCATTATTCAAGCTTTGCGAGCGTCGTCAGGGGATCGCTGGGGTCAAAGGGAATCAGCTACAACTGATGACCGAGTCAGATGATGTGATGCAGGCGTTAATCCGCGACATCCAGCTCGCGCGCCATAATATTGAGATGGTGTTTTATATCTGGCAGCCCGGCGGCATGGCGGACCAGGTGGCTGAATCATTAATGGCGGCTGCGCGACGCGGCATTCATTGCCGATTGATGCTCGACTCCGCCGGGAGTGTGGCTTTTTTCCGCAGCCCGTGGCCCGAGCTAATGCGTAATGCCGGTATTGAAGTGGTCGAAGCCTTAAAGGTCAATCTGATGCGTGTGTTTTTACGCCGTATGGACCTGCGCCAACATCGCAAGATGATCATGATCGATAATTACATCGCGTACACCGGCAGCATGAATATGGTCGATCCTCGCTACTTCAAACAAGATGCGGGCGTAGGGCAATGGATTGATCTGATGGCGCGTATGGAAGGCCCTATCGCCACCGCGATGGGGATTATTTATTCCTGCGACTGGGAGATTGAAACCGGAAAACGTATTCTGCCGCCACCACCAGATGTCAATATTATGCCGTTTGAACAGGCCAGCGGTCACACCATTCACACAATTGCTTCTGGCCCCGGCTTTCCGGAAGATCTCATTCACCAGGCATTATTGACTGCGGCTTATTCGGCGCGTGAATATTTGATCATGACCACGCCCTACTTTGTGCCAAGCGATGATTTACTTCATGCGATTTGCACGGCGGCGCAGCGCGGGGTGGATGTCAGTATTATCCTTCCGCGAAAAAATGACTCGATGCTGGTCGGCTGGGCCAGTCGCGCATTCTTTACGGAACTGCTGGCTGCTGGGGTTAAAATTTATCAGTTTGAAGGCGGGTTACTGCATACCAAGAGCGTGCTGGTCGATGGCGAACTAAGTCTGGTTGGCACAGTTAACCTTGATATGCGTAGTCTGTGGCTAAATTTCGAGATTACCCTGGCAATCGACGATAAAGGTTTTGGTGCTGACCTCGCCGCCGTTCAGGACGATTATATTTCGCGTTCACGTCTGCTCGATGCCCGTTTATGGCTAAAACGTCCATTATGGCAACGTGTCGCCGAGCGACTGTTTTACTTCTTCAGTCCGTTGCTGTAAAACGTCGCCAACAGAGGTTAAACAGGTAGTAACTATGGATATGGATCTAAACAATCGCCTGACTGAAGATGAAACGCTTGAACAGGCCTACGATATTTTTCTCGAACTGGCTGCCGACAATCTCGATCCAGCTGATGTTCTGCTGTTCAATCTTCAGTTTGAAGAGCGCGGCGGCGCGGAGTTATTCGATCCGGCGGAAGACTGGCAGGAACATGTTGATTTCGATTTGAACCCGGACTTTTTTGCCGAAGTGGTGATTGGTCTGGCGGACAGTGAAGATGGTGAAATCAACGATGTTTTTGCCCGCATTCTGTTATGCCGCGAAAAAGATCACAAACTTTGCCATATCATCTGGCGGGAATAAATAATCGCTTTTAGCGTGAAAAAGGGCTGACAACTGTCAGCCCTTATTGTTTTTAAAGCGGATCGACTTTCAGGCAAGAAACGGCGTGTCTGAAACTCCCCTCCAGAACAGGACGTGTTTTGGCGCACTCTGGACCGGCAATCGGGCAACGGGTACGGAAAACACAACCGGAAGGCGGGTTGATCGGCGACGGTAATTCCCCTTCCAGTAACTGGATGGTTTTGTTCTTCTCCAGATCCGGATCAGGTATGGGGACTGCCGACATCAATGCCCTGGTGTAAGGATGTAGTGGATTGTGGTAGACCTCATCATAGGTCCCCAGTTCTACCGCATGGCCGAGATACATCACCAACACACGATCGGAAATGTGTTTTACCACGGCCAGGTCATGAGCGATAAAAATTAATGACAATCCCATCTCACGTTGCAATTGCTGGAGCAGGTTGACCACCTGTGCCTGAATTGACACGTCCAGCGCCGACACCGGCTCATCACAGATAATCAGCTTCGGTTCAAGAATAAGAGCACGCGCAATCCCGATACGCTGGCACTGCCCACCAGAGAACTCATGCGGATAGCGGTTAATCAGGTTAGGCAATAACCCGACTTTCAGCATCATCGCCTTCACGCGCTCGCGAACTTCCTGGCGTGACATTTTCGGATGATAAGTACGTAGTGGTTCAGCGATGATCTCGCCGATGGTCATACGCGGGTTTAGCGATGCCAACGGATCCTGGAAAATCATCTGAATATCACTGCGAACGGCACGCCATTCATCGGGTTTCATGCCCAGCAACTCTTTACCTAACCAGGCAACATGACCGTCGGTCGCCTTGACCAAACCGATGATGGCGCGAGCAAAGGTGGACTTACCGCATCCCGATTCCCCTACCACACCTAATGTTTCCCCTTCATACAGGCGAAGAGTGACACCATCGACGGCTTTGAGCGTTTTCGGCGGTTGCCAGAACCACTGTTTGCCATCTTTGATTTCAAAGTGCACTTTAAGATCGGCGATTTCAAGGAGGACTTTTCTTCCTTCAGTTACAGCATTCATAACAGTTCCTCCACCGGTTTAAAGCAAGCACGCAGACGGCCAGGCGTAAACTCTTCCAGCGGCGGTGCGCTACTACAAATTTCCATCGCATGCGGACAACGTGGCTGGAACGGGCAACCTTTCGGTAATCGCAGCAGGTTTGGCGGATTACCCGGGATGGTCAACATTGTTTCACCTTCCGCATCGAGACGCGGCACCGCGTTGAGCAAACCGATAGAATAAGGATGAACGGGTTGATAAAAGACATCGCGCGCGTTGCCATATTCCATCGTGCGCCCGGCGTACATTACCAGCACTTTGTCGCAGATCCCCGCCACCACGCCAAGATCGTGGGTGATCATAATGATGGCGGTATTAAATTCCCGCTTCAGTTCATTTAATAGCGTCATGATCTGCGCCTGTACGGTGACGTCCAGCGCAGTTGTTGGTTCATCCGCAATCAGCAGCTTAGGTCGACATAACAAGGCCATCGCAATCATGACTCGCTGACGCATGCCGCCAGAAAATTCGTGCGGGTACATTTTCATGCGTTTACGCGCTTCCGGCATTTTTACCGCATCGAGCATCCGCACCGACTCTTCAAACGCCTCAGCTTTGCTCATGTTCTTATGCAGCATCAGTACTTCCATCAACTGCTCACCGACGCGCATATAGGGATTCAACGAAGTCATTGGGTCCTGAAAAATCATTGAGATTTGTTCAGCGCGCAGTTTATTGAGTTCATGCTCTGGCAAATTGAGGATTTCACGCCCATTGAAGGTTGCCGATCCGCCAATACGTCCGTTGGCAGCCAACAGGCCCATCAACGCAAATGCAGTTTGCGATTTACCCGAACCAGACTCACCTACAATACCCAGCGTTTCTCCGGCACGTAGGGAAAAATTCAAATCATTGACCGCCGTGACGTCGCCGTCCGGGGTACTAAAGGTGACACGCAAATCTTTCACGTTCAGCAGTGCGTCAGCCTGTTGTTGTGCGAGCGGCACAGTTGCAGTTTCAATTACGCTCATGGCTGCACTCCTTAACGATCTTTCGGGTCGAGGGCATCACGCAAGCCATCGCCGATAAAGTTGAAACAAAACAGCGTCACCACGAGGAATCCCGCTGGGAACAACAATAACCATGGAGAGACTTCCATCGAGTTCGCGCCATCACTCAGCAATGCACCCCAGCTGCTTAACGGCTCTTGCGTACCCAACCCCAGGAAGCTAAGGAAAGATTCAAAGAGGATCATGCTGGGCACCAGAAGTGATGCGTAGACCACCACCACACCGAGTACATTCGGCACAATGTGGCGAATAACAATGCCCGATGTCGATACACCGCCAACTTGTGCCGCCTCAATAAACTCTTTGCGCTTCAGACTCAGGGTTTGTCCACGCACAATACGAGCCATATCCAGCCAGGAAACCATGCCAATCGCCACGAAAATCAGCAGGATGTTTTGACCGAAAAAGGTCACAAGCAAAATGACGAAGAACATGAATGGGAAGGAGTTGAGGATTTCCAGCAGACGCATCATTACCGAATCCACTTTACCGCCCAGATAACCGGAAAGCGAACCATAAAGTGTCCCCACGACCACTGCCACCAGTGCCGCAGCAACACCGACCATGAGTGAGATACGCCCGCCAATCGCAACGCGCACAAGCAGGTCGCGACCGGATGAGTCAGTACCAAAGTAGTGACCGGACTCCATATCCGGGGCGCTGGACATCATCGCCCAGTCAGTATCGTCATAGGCAAACTGCGAAAGCATCGGTGCCAGGATTACAAATAACGCGATCAGCACCAGCACTATCAGACTGGCAACCGCCGCACGGTTATGCATAAAACGTCGACGTGCGTCCTGCCACAAGCTGCGCCCTTCGACCTCCAGCTTTTCACTGAAATTTTCCAGCGTCTCGCTGTTTTTCTTACTTAACATCATCGCGAGCTCCAGTATCAGTAACGGATTTTCGGGTCGATAACCGCATATAGCACATCGACAATGGCATTAAACAAAATGGTTAACGCACCAACCAGGATGGTCAGGCTTAACACTAAGGAATAGTCACGGTTCAATGCGCCATTAACGAACAGTTGCCCAATCCCCGGCAAACCATAAATGGTTTCGATGACCATAGAACCGGTAATAATGCCGACAAATGCGGGGCCCATATAGGAGAGCACGGGTAACAGAGCAGGTTTTAATGCGTGGCGTAAAATGATCCGCCGCATAGGTAACCCTTTCGCCCGGGCAGTACGAATAAAGTTGGAGTGTAATACTTCAATCATAGAGCCACGGGTAATACGCGCAATACTGGCGATATAAGCGAGTGACAACGCCACCATCGGCAATATCATGAATTTAAGCGCCCCACCATTCCAGCCACCGCCCGGCAGCCAATGCAAAATGATCGCAAATATCATGACTAATAATGGTGCAACCACAAAACTGGGGATAACAACCCCGGTCATTGCCAGGCCCATCACGGTATAGTCCCATTTGGTGTTTTGTTTTAATGCGGCAATAACGCCAGCACTAACACCCAGTATTACCGCAAGGAAAAATGCTGCGGCTCCCAATTTGGCAGAAACGGGAAAACTGGATGCAACCAGGTCATTGACCGAATAATCTTTATATTTAAACGATGGACCGAAATCACCGTGCGCCAGTTGTTTCAGGTAGCTGAAATACTGTGTCATGATCGGATCATTAAGATGATATTTCGCTTCGATATTGGCCATCACTTCTGGCGGTAAAGTACGTTCGCCGGTAAAAGGGCTTCCCGGCGCGAGGCGCATCATAAAGAACGAAATAGTAATAAGAATAAATAGCGTCGGAATCGCTTCCAGACAGCGACGTAGAATAAATTTTAACATTGCCCTACCTTCTGGCCTGTGCCTTCTGTAATGCGATAAAAATCAGACACCGTGGAGCAGGACACTCCTGCCCCACGCATTGCCATTAGTGCTTCACAATGTACATATTCCGGGTATAGGTATTATCCAGCGGATCTTTGCCGGTATAGCCACCAACCCACGGTTTCACCAGACGCGCATTCACGTAGTAATAAACAGGAACAATGGCCGAATCCTTATCCAGCTGTTGTTCTGCTTTAGTGTACAGAGCTGTGCGCTGCGCCTCGTCAGTCACTTTCAGCGTTTCCGCCATAATGCTGTCAAAGGCCGGGCTCTTATAATGCGCGGTATTCATCGAGCTGTTCGAAAGCATGGTGTTCAGGAAGGAAGTTGGTTCGTTGTAGTCAGCACACCAGCCTGCACGGGCCACATCAAAAGTACCCTGGTGACGGGTGTCGAGGAACGTTTTCCACTCCTGGTTAACCAGTTTGACGTTTACACCAATGTTTTTCTTCCACAATGAAGAGGCAGCAATCGCCAGCTTTTTATGCAGATCGGAGGTGTTATACAGCAGGTTGATGGTCAACGGTTTGTCTGCGGTATAACCCGCTTCAGCCAGCAGTTTTTTCGCTTCTTCGTTACGTTTTTCCTGGCTCCAGCCAAACCATTCTGGCTGAGTCAATTTTGCGCCATCAGTATACGGTGGAGTGTAACCATAGGCGGGCATGTCGCCCTGCGCTTTCACTTTATTAACAATGATATCGCGGTCCATACCTAGTTTCAGTGCGGTACGCACACGCACATCGTTGAATGGCGGTTTCTGGTTGTTAATTTCGTAATAGTAAGTGCACAGGTATGGATCAACGTGAACTTCGTCCGGGATCTCTTTTTTCAGCTTCTGGAACAATTCGATCGGCATGTTGTTATACGTCATGTCGATTTCACCACTACGGTAGCGGTTGACATCGGTAACTTCAGAAGCAATAGGCAAATAGGTTACCTGGTTAATAACGGTTTTCGCGTTGTTCCAGTAGGTCGGGCTGCGTTCAAGAACGATTCGTTCGTTTACGACCCAATCTTTTAAGGTATAGGCACCGTTGGTGACGATATTACCAGGCTGGGTCCATTTTTCGCCGAATTTCTCGATAGCGGCTTTTGGCACCGGTGAAGTTGATGGGTGAACAAGTAATTTATAGAAGTACGGAACGGGTTCACTTAAGGTGACTTCTAATGTGTGATCATCAATAGCTTTCACGCCGAGATCGGTAATCGGTTTTTTCCCTTCAAGAATTTCATCAATACCGGCGATATGCCCATATTGCAGATAACTGGCATACGGAGAAGCAGTGTTCGGATCAACAGAACGTTGCCAGCTATACACAAAGTCTTGTGCTGTGACTGGCGTGCCATCAGACCATTTCGCATCTTTACGCAAATGGAAGGTCCAGACTTTCGCGTCTTTATTATCCCAGGATTCAGCGACGCCAGGTGCTGGATGACCGTCAAGATCGCTGACCAGTAAGCCTTCAAACAGGTCTCGGCTGATATTAGACTCCGGAACACCTTCAATTTTGTGCGGATCTAATGACTGAACTTCTGAACCATTGTTACGTACCAGTGTTTGTTTTTCCGCCAGTGTGACGCCTGCGGGTACATCAGCTGCCAGCGCGACATTCCCTGCCATTAGCGCAGCCAGAACGCCAGCTGCTACTAAACTTCTCTTGGTGATGTTGGTCATTGTTTTTTGGACTCCCTCATTATAATTACTGGTATTAACCAGCATGTGTAATCCCGGATTGGGACCCTGCACAGGCTCGGAGACTTTCTGCTGTCAGGTTACTTTATCGTTACGTATTACTATCACCGACTTTATTTATTCTGGTGATTCAGACGATCACCTTATGTCGATTCGTACTGTGTCTCCCCTGTCGAGACACATTATTCTTTCGCGACGCTCTTTAATTGTTAATTATTCTCATTACCAATAGAGAATCGTCTGGCGGTTGCCCGGAAAGTACCAAATGCGGTTCTTACTCGCCAATACATTTTGCAAAATTGTTAAGCAATTCTCTTTTATTGACCGTATCAGAATCTATAGCTTGCATCCATGCCTTAACAAACATCTTTCAATTCAATCAAATAGAGATTGGCTAAGCATGTCTATCTTTTCTGATTACAGTTCCAGTAGTGAAATGCACAATAATTTAACAATTGATTATTATTTAGCACTTTCCTCTACCAAAGGCAGTGGAATTACTAATATCATTTCAATTATTCTTCAGCAAGCCCAGGATTATGATGTGGCGAAAATAACATGATGGTGAGGAGAAGCAGTTAAGGAAATCCTTATAACTAACTGTAATTTGAGAAGAATATTTTTACCTATTCCTTTTGCTTTTGATAACTGCGCGGGAACAAAGTAAAAATAATGACGAAGTAAACGGAGCATGGCAGCTCCGTTTCATTTGAAAGGAATTAATTAAGCAGGCCGGGGAAAATCCCCTTAATACCAGTAACGATAAATTCAATCCCCAATGCCATCAGCAATAGCCCCATAATACGCGTAATCACGTTGATGCCGGTCTGGCGTAAAACCCGTACCAGCCACGGTGCCATGCGGAACAATCCCCAACAACATAAAGCGAACAATGCAATAGCCACAAAGAAACCAAACAGATAGCTAATGCTGTGATAACGCGTACCCCAGACGATGGTAGAACTGATCGCCCCTGGCCCCGCCATCAACGGCAACGCCAGTGGCACCACACCAATGCTTTCACGTACCGCGGTTTCTGATTTTTCTTGCTTGTTCTGTTTATCCTCGCCAAGCTTGCCGCTGATCATCGACATCGCTATTGTCACCACCAGGATACCCCCGGCGATACGGAACGAATCAATTGATATACCAAAAAGTTGTAGAATCGTGTCGCCGAGAAAAAGCGAGATCCACAAGATAATGGCCACAGACAGGTTGGCTGTAAGGTTAGTTTTGTTTCGCGCTGCCGCTGTCTGATAACTGGTCATGCTGATAAAGACGGGAATAATCCCTACCGGGTTGACCAGCGCAAATAACCCGATGAAAAATTTGAAGTAAACGGGAAAATCAAAAAAGGTCTGAATCACGGTTAGCTCCGAAGCAAAAGCCGGATAATGTTAGCCATAAATAAGGTTGAAAAGACGCGCTGACAATACGCCTTTTGACAGCATTTTTCACCTCCTAACTACTTAAAATTGCTATCATTCGTTATTGTTATCTAGTTGTGCAAAACATGCTAATGTAGCCACCAAATCATACTACAATTTATTAACTGTTAGCTATAATGGCGAAAAGCGATGCTGAAAGGTGTCAGCTTTGCAAAAATTTGATTTGGATCACGTAATCAGTACCCAGAAGTGAGTAATCTTGCTTACGCCACCTGGAAGTGACGCATTAGAGATAATAACTCTAATGTTTAAACTCTTTTAGTAAATCACAGTGAGTGTGAGCGCGAGTAAGCTTTTGATTTTCATAGGTTAAGCAAATCATCACCGCACTGACTATACTCTCGTATTCGAGCAGATGATTTACTAAAAAAGTTTAACATTATCAGGAGAGCATTATGGCTGTTACTAATGTCGCTGAACTTAACGCACTCGTAGAGCGTGTAAAAAAAGCCCAGCGTGAATATGCCAGTTTCACTCAAGAGCAAGTAGACAAAATCTTCCGCGCCGCCGCTCTGGCTGCTGCAGATGCTCGAATCCCACTCGCGAAAATGGCCGTTGCCGAATCCGGCATGGGTATCGTCGAAGATAAAGTGATCAAAAACCACTTTGCTTCTGAATATATCTACAACGCCTATAAAGATGAAAAAACCTGTGGTGTTCTGTCTGAAGACGACACTTTTGGTACCATCACTATCGCTGAACCAATCGGTATTATTTGCGGTATCGTTCCGACCACTAACCCGACTTCAACTGCTATCTTCAAATCGCTGATCAGTCTGAAGACCCGTAACGCCATTATCTTCTCCCCGCACCCGCGTGCAAAAGATGCCACCAACAAAGCGGCTGATATCGTTCTGCAGGCTGCTATCGCTGCCGGTGCTCCGAAAGATCTGATCGGCTGGATCGATCAACCTTCTGTTGAACTGTCTAACGCACTGATGCACCACCCAGACATCAACCTGATCCTCGCGACTGGTGGTCCGGGCATGGTTAAAGCCGCATACAGCTCCGGTAAACCAGCTATCGGTGTAGGCGCGGGCAACACTCCAGTTGTTATCGATGAAACTGCTGATATCAAACGTGCAGTTGCATCTGTACTGATGTCCAAAACCTTCGACAACGGCGTAATCTGTGCTTCTGAACAGTCTGTTGTTGTTGTTGACTCTGTTTATGACGCTGTACGTGAACGTTTTGCAACCCACGGCGGCTATCTGTTGCAGGGTAAAGAGCTGAAAGCTGTTCAGGATGTTATCCTGAAAAACGGTGCGCTGAACGCGGCTATCGTTGGTCAGCCAGCCTATAAAATTGCTGAACTGGCAGGCTTCTCTGTACCAGAAAACACCAAGATTCTGATCGGTGAAGTGACCGTTGTTGATGAAAGCGAACCGTTCGCACATGAAAAACTGTCCCCGACTCTGGCAATGTACCGCGCTAAAGATTTCGAAGACGCGGTAGAAAAAGCAGAGAAACTGGTTGCTATGGGCGGTATCGGTCATACCTCTTGCCTGTACACTGACCAGGATAACCAACCGGCTCGCGTTTCTTACTTCGGTCAGAAAATGAAAACGGCGCGTATCCTGATTAACACCCCAGCGTCTCAGGGTGGTATCGGTGACCTGTATAACTTCAAACTCGCACCTTCCCTGACTCTGGGTTGTGGTTCTTGGGGTGGTAACTCCATCTCTGAAAACGTTGGTCCGAAACACCTGATCAACAAGAAAACCGTTGCTAAGCGAGCTGAAAACATGTTGTGGCACAAACTTCCGAAATCTATCTACTTCCGCCGTGGCTCCCTGCCAATCGCGCTGGATGAAGTGATTACTGATGGCCACAAACGTGCGCTCATCGTGACTGACCGCTTCCTGTTCAACAATGGTTATGCTGATCAGATCACTTCCGTACTGAAAGCAGCAGGCGTTGAAACTGAAGTCTTCTTCGAAGTAGAAGCGGACCCGACCCTGAGCATCGTTCGTAAAGGTGCAGAACTGGCAAACTCCTTCAAACCAGACGTGATTATCGCGCTGGGTGGTGGTTCCCCGATGGACGCCGCGAAGATCATGTGGGTTATGTACGAACATCCGGAAACTCACTTCGAAGAGCTGGCGCTGCGCTTTATGGATATCCGTAAACGTATCTACAAGTTCCCGAAAATGGGCGTGAAAGCGAAAATGATCGCTGTCACCACCACTTCTGGTACAGGTTCTGAAGTCACTCCGTTTGCGGTTGTAACTGACGACGCTACTGGTCAGAAATATCCGCTGGCAGACTATGCGCTGACTCCGGATATGGCGATTGTCGACGCCAACCTGGTTATGGACATGCCGAAGTCCCTGTGTGCTTTCGGTGGTCTGGACGCAGTAACTCACGCCATGGAAGCTTATGTTTCTGTACTGGCATCTGAGTTCTCTGATGGTCAGGCTCTGCAGGCATTGAAACTGCTGAAAGAATATCTGCCAGCGTCCTACCACGAAGGGTCTAAAAATCCGGTAGCGCGTGAACGTGTTCACAGTGCAGCGACTATCGCGGGTATCGCGTTTGCGAACGCCTTCCTGGGTGTATGTCACTCAATGGCGCACAAACTGGGTTCCCAGTTCCATATTCCGCACGGTCTGGCAAACGCCCTGCTGATTTGTAACGTTATTCGCTACAATGCGAACGACAACCCGACCAAGCAGACTGCATTCAGCCAGTATGACCGTCCGCAGGCTCGCCGTCGTTATGCTGAAATTGCCGACTACTTGGGTCTGAGCGCACCGGGCGACCGTACTGCTGCTAAGATCGAGAAACTGCTGGCATGGCTGGAAACGCTGAAAGCTGAACTGGGTATTCCGAAATCTATCCGTGAAGCTGGCGTTCAGGAAGCAGACTTCCTGGCGAACGTGGATAAACTGTCTGAAGATGCATTCGATGACCAGTGCACCGGCGCTAACCCGCGTTACCCGCTGATCTCCGAGCTGAAACAGATTCTGCTGGATACCTACTACGGTCGTGATTATGTAGAAGGTGAAACTGCAGCGAAGAAAGAAGCTGCTCCGGCTAAAGCTGAGAAAAAAGCGAAAAAATCCGCTTAATCAGTAGCGCTGTCTGGCAACATAAACGGCCCCTTCTGGGCAATGCCGATCAGTTAAGGATTAGTTGACCGATCCTTAAACTGAGGCACTATAACGGCTTCCACAACAGGGAGCCGTTTTCTTATGCCACTTCTCAATGATCTGCTCGATTTCAGTGACCATCCGCTTATGCCTCCGCCCTCTGCACAACTATTTGCAGAACACCTTCCCACCGAGTGGATACAACACTGCCTGACGCTTTCTGCTCATGCGACCGTTCGCCGCCGTCGTTTACCGGGGGACATGGTTATCTGGATGGTGGTGCAATGAGCCAATTACCGATGTTGTTCGCCGTCTGAACCTGAGCGCGGATGGCGAAGCGGGGATGAACCTGCTGGCCCGCAGCGCTGTCACCCAGGCGCGTCAGCGCGTGGGGGCCTCCCCAGTGGAATGGCTCTTCCGCCAGACCGCACAGACAGGGGCGCGGAACGTTACCTGAAGGATGACTGGCACGGCCTGCAACTTTTTGCCATTGATGGCGCACAGTTCAGGACACCTGATAAACCCGAGCTGCGTGAATATTATGGGTCTGCCAACACATCCACTAAGCGGCAGAACGCCTACCCGGTTATGCGTCTGGTGGCCTTAATGAACCTGGGAAGTCACATTCTGCTGAATGCCGTGACCGCACCTTACCGGCAGAGCGAAACTGTGCTGGCCCACTCCATGCTCGCCACCATCCCGGATAACTCTATTACGTTGTTTGATAAACTTTTTTACAGCGAAGACCTGCTGCTGACGCTGAACCAGAAGGGTTGTAACCGCCACTGGCTACTGCCTGCGTGGAAGAATATCGCATCAGAAATGATAGAGCTGGGAAACACGGCGTCACCAGGGACCATCCCGAAACGACTGGAGCATCTTCGGGGTGCTCTGGAAGTGGTGTTCATAACAAAACGCCCCCGACCATCAAGGCCGAGGTCGGTTAAGATATCAAAAACCCGTTATCCTGTGAAACATAGTGCCGCTCCTCTTAAGTGAACGGCATTGCCCTTCTGGGGCCGTATTTTTTGTTTACCCAAAGCAACTTTTCCATAAACCGACAGCATTAGCCTTCATCATATTTGCGACGATGTATAACGCCTAAACACAGGGATATTGTACTTTACAGGTCACAAGTCAACGTCGGTGCTTAAGAGCCCTGTGAGGCGTATAGCGGCGTTAAAAAACTGCCGAGAAGGGTATATAGCCCGGAAGAAGTGCGTAAAACGAACTGACAGGATAAAAGTGCCCTGCTCACCCTGTCAGTAAAGAAATTCTTATTAATCGTGGCGATGCCTTTCCTGAATAGCCGTTAATGAGTCGACTTGTAACGCCTCTTTATAGTGTTTACGGCATACAGAAACGTATCGTTCATTACCACCAATTACCACCTGCTCACCTTCGTTATAAGGTCTGCCTGCTTGATCAAGACGCAGCACCATGCTTGCTTTACGGCCACAAAAACAGATGGTTTTTAATTCAACCAGTTTGTCGGACCATGCCAGTAAGTATTGGCTGCCAATAAATAATTCACCTCGAAAATCGGTACGTAAACCATAACAAAGTACGGGTATATCGAGTTGATCGACAACCTCCGATAATTCATATACTTGTTGTCTGGTTAAAAACTGGCATTCATCAACCAGTACGCAATGAATTGCCTGCTGTTCATGTTCCGCACGAATCTCATCAAATAATGATGAATTTTGGTTAAATAATTTTGCAGGCGATGACAAACCTATACGCGAACTGACTTTCCCGGCACCAAAGCGATCATCAATTTCTGCCGTATATACGACAGTGCGCATGCCGCGTTCCTGGTAATTGTATGAAGATTGCAACAATGCTGTAGACTTACCCGCATTCATTGCGGAATAGTAGAAATATAGCTGTGCCATCAGCCACAGGCCCTCAATGATATGAAATAAAGTTGGCTGGAGTTTATCATAATTCGTCAGTTTTTCAGCTCAACAGTATGCACAGAAGTGGGTATATGCGTTCTCCCTTACGAAGCCTTGCATAATCCTTCTGAGCTATCATTACAACTGCCTCGCCTGTTATAAGCGGGTAAATGACTGCTGGTAACTATTCACAATCTTTAATCTGTTGCGCAAGTAATAGCCCTCTGTTGGCCTCCAGGAGATAGTGCAATACTAAGTCCCTGCTCTTATTGCGACTGTTCTACTTTTCATCATTCGCTTAATAGGGAATTCTCGTAAACACGACTAATACAGAAGACTGAAAGGTCGTCAGCCTACGATAATCTCCCCATAAAATGTGACATGAATCAGGAAGTTTTAACCTCACGAGCTGCGAAATCATCGGTACAAATAGGGCTATATGCCGCGTCTTTTCTGGCTAATTTTATGAAAAGATATTTATTGGCGGCACAAAATAAAGAACAATTTTGAATTCCTTACATTCCTGGCTATTGCACAACTGAATTTAAGGCTCTATTATTACCTCAACAAACCACCCCAATATAAGTTTGAGATTACTACAATGAGCGAAGCACTTAAAATTCTGAACAACATCCGTACTCTTCGTGCGCAGGCAAGAGAATGTACACTTGAAACGCTGGAAGAAATGCTGGAAAAATTAGAAGTTGTTGTTAACGAACGTCGCGAAGAAGAAAGCGCGGCTGCTGCTGAAGTTGAAGAGCGCACTCGTAAACTGCAGCAATATCGCGAAATGCTGATCGCTGACGGTATTGACCCGAACGAACTGCTGAATAGCCTTGCTGCCGTTAAATCTGGCACCAAAGCTAAACGTGCTCAGCGTCCGGCAAAATATAGCTACGTTGACGAAAACGGCGAAACTAAAACCTGGACTGGCCAGGGCCGTACTCCAGCTGTAATCAAAAAAGCAATGGATGAGCAAGGTAAATCCCTCGACGATTTCCTGATCAAGCAATAATCTTTTGTAGATTGCACTTGCTTAAAATCCCGCCATCGGCGGGATTTTTTATTGTCCGGTTTAAGACAATTTAATAAGAATAAGCTATAAAAAAACGGCGTCGATTGCTCAACGCCGTTTCGTGGATAACACCGATACGGATGTTACTTCTTAATGCCCATCTCTTCTTCAAGCCAGGCTTTAAATTCCGTGCCAAGGGTGTTATGACGAATACCGTATTCAACGAAGGCCTGCATGTAACCTAATTTATTACCGCAGTCATGGCTCTTCCCTTTCATATGATAGGCTTCAACCGTTTCTTTTTCGATTAGCATATCAATTGCGTCGGTGAGCTGAATTTCATCACCAGCTCCCGGAGGGGTTTTTGCCAGCAACGGCCAAATATCCGCACTAAGTACGTAACGACCCACAATAGCGAGATTAGACGGCGCAACATCCGCTTTTGGTTTTTCAACCACGCCAACCATCGGTACGCTTTCACCCGGCGCTAATTCAACGCCTTTGCAATCCACAACGCCATATGCGGTCACATCAGCAACCGGTTCAACCATGATCTGGCTATGACCCGTTTCATCAAAGCGGCGGATCATCTCTGCCAGGTTATCCTGTGACAAATCGGATTCATATTCATCCAGAATAACGTCAGGCAAAATAACAGCCACAGGTTCATCACCCACTACCGGGTGAGCACACAATACCGCGTGTCCCAGACCTTTCGCCAGCCCCTGACGAACTTGCATAATAGTCACGTGCGGCGGACAAATAGACTGCACTTCATCAAGCAGTTGACGTTTTACACGTTTTTCCAGCATTGCTTCCAGTTCAAAACTGGTATCAAAGTGGTTTTCAATAGAGTTTTTAGATGAGTGTGTAACCAGCACAATTTCAGTAATGCCAGCCGCAATACATTCATTCACGACGTATTGAATTAATGGCTTATCGACAAGTGGCAGCATCTCTTTCGGGATGGCTTTCGTCGCCGGCAACATCCTGGTTCCTAATCCCGCAACGGGGATAACGGCTTTTTTGACTTTCGTATTAATGGCAGCCATTTAAATTCTCCTGGACTGTTCTTGTTTTGAACGTGTTCATATTTCTGTATCGCATCCCAGTATATCAGCACCCCGAAGGGGCTAAGTTCTGAAAAGGAGGCGAGTTAGCATAATTAAGACAATTACTTATACGAATGGCGACGATAGTACCACCAGCCGACATTAGCAGGTAATGCAAATTTAGCCCGCGTTATCGTTTGCTCATTCTGCAGACAACATCAAGCGCAGTCGACCACCGGTTCCCCATATTTGGCATTGCCAGGCATCGCATCGCTGGCTCAATTGATTCAAATAAGCGTTACCTAATGTGCCTAACGGAACACCATTACTGATTTGCACCTGGTGTTCGCCGGTATTTAACGTCGCATTCAGACCCGCAGAAACCAGAATGAGATTTTTCAGTTCGCGATGATAATAGCCAACTAATAGCGGAAACTGCCCCGGCAGATTGGCCTGACGAAGTAAATGGTTTACCTGCTTCAATAACGCGCCCAACTCTGGCAACCGTTGATTTTGGTGTGCAAGCTGTTCCTGTAATAATCCGTTAAACAATGCGCGTAATAACAAGGCAGCAAGTACGCCATTATGTCCAGCTCGGGTGACATCAAGGCAATAAAATGCCAGATCGTTTTCCGAAAGTGCGGCAATATCAAGCACCAGGCCGGGTTTGTCCGCGGCAACCAATTGACGATAATTAACCCGGCAATGGGAAATCACCTGCTGAACCGGCGGTTGTAGTTCCTGTAATAATTTCGCCGCTGCGGCAGGGTTATCAACCATTGCATCCCAGTCGCGAAAAAGCCTTTCCTCTTCCTCAACGCGCGAATTAAACATGCTGGGATAGAGACAGGCAAAAACCATCTCGCGCAAGCGATTCAGATCTTTAACTGGTTTCAGCAAAACATCTTCAACGCCCAGACGTAACGCTTTGGCAATATCTGCCATATTTTCAGTGGCAGATATCACCAGAACTGGGGTCTGGTCGCCTCTGTTACGTATATGCTCCAGCAGTTTAAGCCCGTTCATTCGTGGCATCGCGATATCACATATCATCAGGTCTGGAGTGAAACCTCCCAGCAACTCAAGGGCATCCACCCCATCAGCCGCCAGTACCGTTGTCGCTCCCAATGAGGAAAACCATGAATCCAGAAGCGAGCGAAATACCTGCTCATCTTCAACAATGAGAATCTGTTTTCCGACCAATGGCTGCGTCATGTTCTCTCCCCTGACTGGCTTTACTCAATAGTGGCATGCTATTGCCACCTGCGCCTGTCAGAATTAACTTAAGTGTAGATAAAAATTCTGGTCAAATGTTGGTGCGTACCAACGGCAAAAGTTCGTCCATTTTCCTTTCCACTGCCAGCTGTCCGGCCGCAATGGCAGCGTGCGCGCGATGGAAATCAAGCGTAGATATTTGCGGGCAAACAGGTTGAATCAGAATATCGGGCGGATCACCTGCCATGCGGTTCCTTTTAAGGCGGTTCTCCAGCACCTGGATAGAAGTGGTCATAATCTCTGTTGCCGTTGGCGCTGTCACCGCCCGACGTGTCGTTATGCTGCCTAACCTTTCTTTCAGACGCGCATGCCACGGCAGAGAATCACCATTCTCGCTATTTTCTTCACTGACATTAAAGGAGAGCAAATCTTGTTGCATCAAATGAGCATCGTGCTGCAGGTCAACCGCTATCACAATATCAGCCCCCAATGCACGCGTGAGGGAAATAGGAATTGGGTTAACGACTGCTCCATCAACCAGCCAGTAGCCGTTATGTGCAACAGGTGCCATGAGTCCTGGAATACTGCATGATGCGCGAATAGCAAGATGGAGATCGCCTTCAGTAAACCATAATTCACGTCCCGTACTTAAATTGGTGGCAACAGCCGCAAAGCGACGGGAACAATTTTCGATCTCTGTTTCCGGCATTATTTCGCGGTATTGATTGAAGACACGCTCGCCGCGCAGTAACCCACCGCGCTGCCAGGAGAGATCCATCAGGCGTAAAACATCCCAATAACTGAAAGAGGTCACCCAATCTTCCAGCGCAGATAATCGATCGCATGCATAGGCAGCGCCCACCAGCGAACCAATTGAACATCCTGCAACGATATCAATTTCAATACCCACTTTTTTTAGCGCATTAATAACGCCAATATGCGACCAACCTCTCGCCGCGCCAGATCCCAGCGCCAGCCCTATTTTTATCTTTCTCATTATTCCCGCAAGATTCCCCTGGAATGCAATCGTAGCCACATCGCTACTGCTCGGTTAACATAGTGCTACTCAGGCGGTTAATACGCCGTTATTGTTTCCAGGGAGATTATTTGTGTCTCAGCTTTGTCCCTGTGGTAGTGCTGTCGAGTATAGCCTATGTTGCCACCCTTATGTGTCTGGTAAAAAGGTTGCACCTGATCCAGAACATCTCATGCGTTCGCGTTACTGCGCTTTTGTGATGCAAGACGCAGATTATTTAATAAAGACCTGGCATCCCTCTTGTGGAGCAGCGGCGTTACGTGCCGAATTGATGGCCGGATTTGCGCATACTGAATGGTTGGGATTGACCGTATTTGAACATTGTTGGCAGGACGCCGACAATATCGGATTTGTCAGTTTTGTTGCTCGATTTACCGAAGGTGGTAAAACAGGTGCAATAATTGAACGTTCGCGATTTTTGAAAGAAAACGGTCAATGGTACTATATTGACGGTACACGTCCGCAGTTTGGTCGCAACGATCCCTGCCCTTGTGGTTCAGGTAAAAAATTTAAAAAGTGCTGCGGCCAATAATGGTTGACGGTACGGTTTAGCAAACACTCTCAACAAGGTTTTTCCAGCAATGCATTCACTCCAACGTAAAGTTCTGCGTACTATTTGTCCGGACCAAAAAGGTCTGATCGCACGTATTACCAATATTTGCTACAAGCACGAGTTAAATATCGTACAGAACAATGAATTTGTTGATCACCGTACCGGGCGCTTTTTTATGCGCACGGAACTGGAAGGGATTTTTAATGATTCCACCCTGCTGGCGGATCTCGATAGCGCATTGCCAGAAGGCTCCGTGCGTGAGCTGAATCCTGCCGGTCGTCGCCGGATAGTGATTCTGGTCACTAAAGAAGCGCATTGCCTTGGCGATTTGTTGATGAAAGCCAATTACGGCGGCCTGGATGTCGAAATCGCGGCAGTTATTGGTAACCACGATACTTTACGTTCTCTGGTTGAGCGTTTTGATATTCCGTTTGAGCTGGTAAGCCATGAAGGGTTAACCCGCAACGAGCACGATCAAAAGATGGCGGATGCCATTGATGCTTATCAACCTGACTACGTGGTGCTGGCGAAGTATATGCGGGTATTAACGCCGGAATTTGTGGCACGCTTCCCGAATAAGATCATCAATATTCACCATTCATTCCTGCCAGCGTTTATTGGCGCACGTCCTTATCACCAGGCCTATGAACGTGGTGTGAAGATTATTGGCGCAACCGCTCACTATGTGAATGACAATCTGGACGAAGGCCCAATCATCATGCAGGACGTTATTCATGTCGATCATACCTACACAGCTGAAGATATGATGCGCGCAGGTCGTGACGTCGAGAAAAACGTCTTAAGTCGTGCACTATACAAAGTACTGGCACAGCGCGTCTTTGTTTACGGTAATCGAACGATTATTCTTTAATCGCCAGCAAAAATAACTGGTTACCTTTAATCCGTTACGGATGAAAATTACGCAACCAGTTCATTTTTCTCAACGTAACACTTTACAGCGGCGCGTCATTTGATATGATGCGCCCCGCTTCCCGATAAGGGAGCAGGCCAGTAAAAAGCATTACCCCGTGGTGGGGTTCCCGAGCGGCCAAAGGGAGCAGACTGTAAATCTGCCGTCATCGACTTCGAAGGTTCGAATCCTTCCCCCACCACCAT